>Ga0164299_10000006_pt1 | contig 130912 bp, 136 predicted proteins | sample Whisoiple_221_MG_FD_109712 | JGI IMG/M metagenome (GOLD analysis project Ga0164299, IMG submission 109712) | Unamended control soil microbial communities from upstate New York, USA - Whitman soil sample_221_MG | ecosystem: Environmental > Terrestrial > Soil > Agricultural land ...
ACGAGCTGCTGGAGCTTCCATACGACGGGCTCGACCCGCTGGCCGACGAGATGGTCGACTCACTGGGACAGGAGCAGCTCGTCGACTTCATCCACGAGGTGTACGGGATCGAGCTCAGCGACGCGGAGATGGTGAAGGAGAACTTCGAAAGCCTCGCCGCGCTGAGCAGGCTGGTGGCCGGAAGGTGCTGAGCATCAGCGACTACTACGACGGCGAGCTCATTCAGCGGCTCGTCGACGAAGGCGCTCATCGCGCCGTCGTCGGCTGGCAGTGGGACGAGATTGGGGCATCTCAGCTCGAGCTCCTGCGGGCCAACGGGCTGCAGCGGCGGCACAAGCTGCTTGACATCGGCTGCGGCAGCCTGCGGGGCGGCATTCACTTCATCCGCTTCCTGGAGGCCGGAAACTACTTCGGCACCGATCTCAATCAGAGCCTGCTCGATGCGGGTTACGAGCGCGAGCTGAAAGCGCTCGACCTGCAGGGGCGGCTGCCGCGAGCCAATCTGATGTGTGACGGAAGCTTCGAGTTCGAGCGCTTCGGGCAGGCGTTCGACTTCGCTCTCGCCTATTCGCTCTTCACCCACCTGACGCTCAATCACATCCGGATCTGCCTGGAGAAGCTCATACCGGCGATGAAACCGGGGGCGACGTTCATCGCCACCTACTTCGAGGTCCCCGACTCTCAGCCGCTGCATCGATCCTTCCTGCAGTACCGGCCCGGCGGGATCTCGCACGGAATCGAGGACCCCTACCACTACCGGTTTGACGACTTCACCTGGCTCGCGGAGAGACATGGCTGCACGCTTGAGCGGGTAGGCGATTTCGAGCTGCGACGCAACCAGAAGATCCTCAAGTTCGACATGCCTGTCAGGCGAGCAAACGGCTGACGCGCGCCTCGATTCGCCGCCTGACAAGCTCCTGGACATCGGGTTCGTTGCCGGGATAGAGCGCAACGTCGGGCTCGATCTCGACTTCGAGGCCGCGGTCGCCCAGGACCTCCGCCAGCGCGACCGCCTCGCCGGCGTCGCGCTCGCCGATCAACACCCAGCTCGGGCCCCTGTGCACCACCCGCTCGAACGCTTCGACCGCAACTGGGTCGAGGAGGTCGACGGCGCTGCGCTGCGCCCGGTCGGCCTGGTCCTCCGGCTGGCGGCCGGCGTGCACCCTGCGCATCCGCTCCGTCCAATTCGCCCTGTCGGTCTCCTCGATGCGCCTCAGGTACGGGACGACGAGCACCGTCGAGGCGGCGCTCGGGAGTCCAGCGGCGAGCTCGAGCCCGAGCCGGGCGCCGTAGCAGTACCCGACGACGATCGGCTCGAGCCCCCCGGTCCGGGCGAGAAACCAGCTCGCGACGTCGCGCAGGAGGGCCAGATCCCTGGCGACGTTGGCCGAGAGATGGGTGCCGATCGGATAGCGCTCGGCGGTGATCATCGAGCTGTCCCCCTCCTTCCAGTAGTCGTAGCGCAGGACGGTCGCCCCGAGCGCAGCCAGCCGACGGGAGAGGACCGCCCACTGCGAGCTGAACCCCGAGCGACCGGCGCGCCCGCCACCCTGGAGGAGGATGAGCGCGGCACGCGGCGAACCCTCGGGCTCGCAGACGATGCCGCCCGCAGGCCCCTGCGAAGTCGGGATCAGAACAGGTTGCTCGATCAGAGGCATGTACGAACCTGCCCTACAGGGAGAGCGACACCGACTGGCGCAGGGTTGGAGTGAGCATCTACAGCGATGGCCCGGCCAGCCACTCCTCGATTCCCAGTTCGAGCGCCGGATAGTCTTTCGCGCCGAAGCGCCAGCTGCCATCGACGGTCAGGCAGGTGAACGTGTCAGGCACGGTCCCGTCGGAGGGCGGGTTCGCATAGCGCACCACCACGCCATCACCTGCAAAGCGGTCGAGAGCATCGAGAACCTGCGCGTCAGAGTCCGTCCCGGCGGCCAGGACCTTCGGTGGCAGCGGATAGGCGAATGACATCTCGTTTATGCGGCCCGATCCGAGGGTCACGCGCTGGGCGCTCTTCGCCAGCCTGCCGAAGTATGCGCTTGGGCTGAGCTCGGGTTGAACCAGGAGCAGGCGGTCGGTCGCCAGCGCGGATCGCCGCTGTGCAATGCAGGCGACGGCGGCGCCGATCATCAGCCCGACCGGGAACCAGGCGATCGCGGGCCGGCGCCGTGCCGCCTCCTCGATCGCGCAGGCGGCCGCGTCCGCCAGGCTGTCCAGGGTTGCATCGGCGAGGGAGGCGCCGTGGCTGTCGCCGTGACCGGGGTAGTGGAAGATCATGCCGGCCCCGCCCACTTGAGCCGCCGTGAGAGCGATGCGATGGGCCAGCCTCTCGGTGCGGTCCGCCTCATATCCCCAGGACGGGCAGACGACCACGCCGACGTGGCGGGACAGCGGTTCCGCCGAGTAGAGGGAGCCGTAGAGCCTGGACTTCTCCGGGCCGAAGTAGAAGACCTCGCGATGCAGTCCCTCGCCAACCCACGTCGCGGCATCGCCCCACCTGTTCATCCTCGTGACTCCCCGTTACCGATTCGCGTACCGGGCATATTCTATGAGCATGCGCGGAGAGGGGCCGGTGCCGGAGCGACATGCTCGTTACCGCTGGGCAGCGGAAGCGGTCGATGACGGGCGGGTCCTCGACGCAGCCTGTGGCGCCGGCGACGGGACGGCGATGCTCGCCGAGAGCGCCGTGCAGGCCGTGGGGGTCGACCTCTCCCCGGCAGCGATCGCGGAGGCAAAGCGCAGGCATGGCGAGCGCGCACGGTTCGTCGAGGGCGATCTGAGGGCGCTCCCATTCGCCGACGGTGACTTCGAATATGCGGTCTGCTTCGAAGCGCTCGCGCACATCGCCGAACCCGAGGGGGCTCTCGACGAGCTGCGCCGCGTCGTACGACCGGGCGGCACGCTGCTCGTCTCGACGCCGAATCCGGCCACCTACCCCCCGGGCCACCCCCTGCACCTGAGCTCGACCGGACCGGAGGAGCTGGAGCGCCTACTTCGCACCCGCTTCGCCAACGTCGCCGTCCACCGCCAGCAGACCTATCTTGCCTCGCTGCTGGTCGGCCAAGACCTCCCCGCCCGCGACGACGCACCGGCAGAGATCGCGGTCCACGTGACCAAGCTGGCCGGCGAAGGGCCCGGGAGCGAGCTGTACGCCGTCGCGGCAGCGAGCGACGGTGAGCTGCCGCGGGAACCCGCATGGCTTGCGCTCGGCCAGGAGGTCGGCCACGGGGAGCAACAGCGGATGCTGGGCGAGTGGCAGGACCGGGCGGTGAGGGCGGAGGCAGAGGCCAGTGCGCTCAGGCGCAAACTGCGCGACCGTCAGAGCTGAAACGACGCTCTCCACTGCGGCGACCGCAGGCCGGGGTCCCACATATGGGCAAGGGCGACTCCGCCGGCCGCCTGCCCCGCGTAGTCGTCTTTCGCCGCCCGACGGTGAACGCTCGGGATGTCGCGGCAGATCACCTTTCCGCCGTACGCGCCTACGCGGAAGCAGAAGTCGATGTCATAGCCGTGGAAATCCTCGGCCAACCGATCACTGAAGCGCAGACCGCGGACCACCCATGGCGCGATAACGAGCAGCGCTCCGTCCACGGCATCCACCTCCACCATGCCGACCGCCGCCGGACGGACGCTCGGGTCTCCGGTACCAAAGGCCGCGTCCGGCTCCAACCAGCAGTGAGGTTTGGAGATGCGCCCGCCGACCGAGCCCATCACGCCGACGAGAGGGTCTCGAAACACCTCTCGCATCCGGCGCGGCAGACTGTCGTCGGTCAGCACGAGATCCTGATGGAGTAACACAAGCGCCTCGAGATCAGGCAGGGCGGCCGCCTCGTCCATCATCTCGTTATAGGGCTGCTGAATCGAGTCGTATCCACTTCGAGTGAGAACAACCGAGTCGGCCTCCGCGGCCCGCTCGATTCCGGGCAGCGCGATCTCCTTGTAGGCAGCGCGGTCGGCGACCGCGGCTCCGAAGGCGATCATCCGCTTGGCGCCGGCGCAGACGATGGGATGCCGTCGAGCAGACGCCTCGCATATGCACCCAGAGATTCGGAGAGCTCGAGCGAGCGCCCGTCCGCAGCCCCATCGTCACCGGCGCCGGCCGCGAGGACGGTCGACAGCTGCAGGATCAGGAAAAGCGGTGTTATCGCCGGGATCAGGTCCGGGTTGTCCAGGCCATCGCCCAACGGCGAACGGTGATGCCACAAACGCTGCTCGACCAGGCTCTCGATCAGGCCGGCAGCCGGCGTCCCGGAGGTCGGAACGTCCCGACCCGCAAACCTGGCGAGGCGCTTGACCTGCGAGTCACGACCGGCGAAGTACGCCTCGTAGGAGACGAACGTGCGCGGCCCACTCACCGTGTTCGCGAGCGCGGACGCGACATAGACGAGCCAGATGCGCAGCGCCTGCTCACGTGAGATGCTCGTGTGGCGAAGGGTGGAGGCGACCGAGTCGAGTGGACTTCGAACGCAGATCACGTAGCGCAGACCCGGCACCAATCGCTGCCAGAACGGCAGGGTGAGGCAGGTGCGTGGATCCTTCCAGCCCCAGAGCCGGGTGCCGGAGAACGTCTCGTCGAGCAACCGGCGAGCGTCCGCTCGCTCAGCCGCAAAGATGTCTGATTGCTCCCAGCCCGGTTTGGGAACTGGGGGTGCGAGCGCCGCGCCGCCGAGCTTGTCCAGGATCCGGTCGTTCAACTCGACGAACCGCCTGCACTCCCAGAGAGGATTTCCGGGCCCAGCCTCGAGCATCTGCTCCTCCGGGCCCAGGTCGACGCCGATCAGGTTGAGCACGCGCGCCGTCAGAGACGTCCCGCTGCGCGGCGCCCCCAGCACGCATACGACTGTGGAGTCGTCAGGCATGCGTTGGTTGACTATAGAGCTAGAGTTATTTCTTTGAGCTCGAGTGTGGGGAGAGCTTTCGGTACCGTGCTGCCGGGCCATCCGGAGCTCGTCTGCAGTGCGCTGGACGACGGGCTGGCGCAAGCGCTGATCGCGCGGACTCTCGACACGAGCGATGTGCGCCTGCGCGAGATGACGCACGATCTGGAGCGTTTCTCGAGCGAGGGCCAGCTAATGGAGTGGCGGCCCGGACGGGACCTGATCTGCCTGACGAACCTGACCCGGGTCCTGTTGGGGGTCTTCTGGGTGGCCGACAAATCACTACCGGAGCGCGACGACTACCTCGATCCCGAGCGGCTGCGTGCGCTCGATCCGAACCTGACCTGCGCCATCCGGACCTATGGCCCGGCCCGCGGCCACGGCCTCCTGACCAAGAAATTCGCCGAACATGCGCTGGAGGAGCTTCTCCGCCTGCGGCGAGAACGCCGGGTCTGGTACGAGACGAAGGCGGACAACCTCGGGGCGCGGGCACTGGGAAGGCAGATGGGCTTTGTCGAGGTGAGCGGGGAAGCCGGCGGCAGGGTCGTGGGCGTCCGCTCCTCGTAGCTCGGGCCCAGGTCCGACCGGGGCCTCAGGTTGAGGCCCCGGCAAGATCGCGGTTCGCATAGAGCTCGCGCATCGCGGAGCGCTGGAGCTTCCCGCTGGTCGTCTTTGGGACAGTCCCCGCTGTGACGGTGACGACCTCGCTGGGACGAACGCCGATCGTGTCGGCCACCTCGTCGCCGACCCGGTCGGCGATCCGAGCAGGATGCCCGTTTCGCACCTCCACCACCAAGACGACGTCCTCGGTTTCTGCGGGGTTGAAGGCGATGCAGCGCCCCTGCCGCACGCCGTCGACCCGCGCCGCAGCCCACTCGAAGTCCTCCGGATAGTAGTTGTGACCCATCGCTATCACCATGTCCTTGATGCGACCCGTCACATATAGCTGCCCATCCGCCAGATATCCGAGGTCCCCGGTTCGCAGCCAGCCGCCCGCGGCGAACGGCTCCCCGCCCTGCTCACCCACATATCCACTCATCAGCGACTCGCCTCGAACGAGAATCTCCCCCACGCTTCGCTCGGGGAGCGCCCCGTTCGGCCCCGCGATCCGCAGCTCCATCAGCGGCGGGCCGCAGGCGATCAACGTCCGCGAGGGTCCCGCCGTGGCCGGAATCGCCATCCCCTCTCCCGCCAGCGCGTCAAGCGAGATCCTCTCCTTGGCGAGCCCGGCCCCCGGCAGGGTGTAGGTCACAGCGAGAACCGCCTCGGCCAACCCGTAGCTCGAGCCGAGGGCATCCGGCCGCAGGTTGAGGCGGGGCGCGGCCTCCTCCATCCTCTCGAGGACGTTTGGGTCCACGCCCTCGGCGGCGAACCGGACCGCATCGAGCGAACCGAGGTCGACGCGTTCCCCACGGCTCTCCAGCGCCCGCAGCGTGTTTCCAAACGACGAGGACGGCGCCAGCGTCAGCGAGGCACGATTGGCCTCGGTGAGACGAAACCACTCCACCGGGTCCCGGGCGAAGCGCTCGGTTGGCAGATGGTGGCTGGTAAGCCCCCACACGGCGCTGGGGAGCACGTTCAAGAAGAGGCCGAGGTCGTGGAAGAACGGGGTCCAGCTGATCGACGTGCGGCGTGCGTTGCCGACGGCCGAGAGCGGGTCGAGGATCCGCATCTGAGCCATGACGGCGCCGTGGGTCAGGAGGGCGCCGCGTGGCGCGGCCGTGCTGCCCGAGGTGAACTGCACCACGGCCGGGCTCTCGGTGCCCACCGGCGCGAGCCCCTCGGAGCTCTTCTCGCCTTCCCCTCCCCACGGAATAGCAATCCCGTGCGGGAGCAGGGACGCAAGGTCGGGCTCCACCAGCACCAGCCTGCAGCGGGCGGTGCCGAGAAGAACGGCCAGTTGCTCTTCGAATGCGGCGGTGTTCCGAATGTGCAGCCTCTTCTGGATCGGGACCAGGGCCGCCCCGGCGTACCAGACGGCAAACGCGGATACGACCCACTCCGGTCGGTTTGGGCCGAGAACGCCCACACGATCTCCGGTTTGCACCCCTGCGGCGACGAGCCTCCGCGCGACATCGTGCGCACGCTCGACCAGATCCACACAGGAAAGGCGCGAAACGCCCTCGTCGAGATGGAAAACGTACTCCCCGGCACTCCTGCCGACACAGTCGTCGAGCGCGGCGGGAATGGTCGCGGTCCGGATCACGAATCGCCAGGATAGCCCAGGGAATCCTCAGCGAAGGAGGTGTGCAGACAGACGATCCAGATCCTCATCCGTCAGGACATCCACGCTCATGTTCGTCACGGGCGGGCCGCTGCCGAGATCGTCCTGCCCAAAGAAGCGCTCGTAAGAGCGGATGCCGGCGGCGCACGCCGCGTCCAAGGCGCGCTCGTGCAGCTCCCGCCTCACCTTCGGCCCCACGAGCTCACATCGCCGGTCGTCCTCGAAGCGAAGACCCTGGCGGTGGAATGCATCGAGCAGATCGTGCTGGTCAAGCAGGACCCCACACCGAACCGACAGCGACTCCGTGTTGAGCAGGGCGACCATCTGCTTGTGACTGCAACTGCGATTGAATCGCGGTCGCCGCCCGATGGAGCGCTCGGTGCGCCGGGCCTCCTCGGGGGGGAGGCCGAACGCCTCCAACAGAGCGATGCCATGTGACCCGTCGTCTTCGTACTTGATGTAGACGACGCTGCCAGCGACAGCCTCCTCGACCCTGCGCATGCCCGCGAAAATGCCGTCCAGATGGCGTCGAAGCATGAACTCGGCAGGGGACAGCGTCAGCCTTTCCGCAAGTGCCATCTGCATGCACAGGGAGTGCATCAGCTCGTCGAACCGGCGCAGCGTCCAGATGCAGGTGACGGGTCCCTGCTCGCCCGCCACCGCGATGAGCTCCAGCAGCAACTCGTGCGTCTCCTCTCGCACCAGCCATGCGCCCAGGCTCTCGCTCGAGAACAACACCTTCTCTCCGGCGTGAGCGTCGAGGAACCGGCGCACCTGCTCCAGCCCGGCACCCGCGCCCCCCGCCCCGCCGAGAAGATCGACGAGGCCGTTGTGGGAGTCGTCCCCACGCCGGCTCCAGCGGTCCGGATAGACGATTCCCCCCATCTTCAGCCTGCCCCGCTGAGCGGCAAGCGCGGCCTGGAGGCTGGTGGTACCGGTCTTCGGCCAGCCGCAGTGGAAACGGATCATGGCTGGTGCGGCGCCATCAGGCTCCAACTGCTCACCGCTTGCCAAGCGCCAACTTGCGCTCGATGAAGCCGGTCAGGACGGTGACGCTTGCGAAGTTCCTGCTGACTATCTCCTCGCCACCGACGGTGACGCCGAACTCCTGCTCGATGAATCCGGCCAGCTGTTCCAACCCGAGGGAATCGACGGCATCGGCAGCGAGTGGATCGCGCTCCGGCTGCGACTCGTCGTCAACCAGCACCTCGCGGATGAACCGCAGCAGCCTCTCTTCGATCTTCCGGCGATCGCGGCTCATCGCGCCCCCTGGCCCTCCATTCAGAAACGGGCAGCAAACTGCATCGGTACGCTACAGGATAGCTCAGGTCCTGGCCCACGTTCCGCAGACGATCCGTGAGTGACTCCAACGACAACCTGATTGTGGTCATCGGCCGGGGACACTCCGGCACCAGGATGCTCTCTCAGATGCTCTATGCGAGTGGCGTATACATGGGAGAGCTTCTCAACCACTGTGGAGACACGATGCCGCCCCAAGCGATGTACCACGCTTGCCATGTAATCGGCGGGCATGTCGCGCAGAGCGATGATCACACGTGGAGCTTCGACAACCTTCACAGGGGGAAGATCGATCCCAGATTCGAAAGGTCGATCCGCGCCTACCTCAAGGGGGTGCTGGCGTCGCCCATGCCCCATCGGGGCTGGAAGCTTCCGGAGACGACGCTCGCCTATCCGTGGATCGTACGCTTGTTCCCATCCGCCAGATACGTGTACATCGTCCGTGATCCGCGCGACTGCCTGTTGAAGAGCCATAGCACGGATGACCTCGCGACTTTTGGCGTGCCCTCGACAGGAGGCGATACCACACTCGCCCGCCGGGTAGCCTCCTGGAAATATCAGTACGACATCGTCAAGTCGACGCCGACACCTGAACACTTCTTTCAGGTCAGATATGAGGACCTGGTGCTCGAATACGACTCTTTCGCGCAGCGCCTCGAAGCCTATCTGGGCATTCCTCTTGCTCGTATCGTGGTCGACGAAAGCCGCGTTGGCCTGTGGAGAGACGACCCACGTGTCCTTCCCTACCTGGAGCCGGTCGCATCCGCCATGCGGGATTTGGGGTATGACCTGACGGATGGAACAGACACATGATGCTCCGCGCTTTGCGTACTGTGAAGATAGGCGATCAGCTTTGCGATGTCCGCCTCGGTCAGGATCGCCGGATCGAGTGAGACGGGCTGTGCGGCGTCGCTGACGGTTTCGTCCCCAAAGAAGCGGACGTATGGATCGAATCCCAGCGCCCGGGCAGCGTCGAGCGTCCTCTCGTGAAGAGCGCGCCTTGATTTGCTCCCGGCAATGGTGCAGGCGCTGTCGTTGTCGAACTCAAAGCCCTCCCGTATTGCGCGCCTCAACGCCTTCAACTCAAGGGTTACACCGGCCCTTGCGGAGATCTGCTCGATGCCCAATACGCTCGCAAGCCCCTTCTGGGTAACGCTGGGGTTGAGTCGGGGGTCGTCGTCCAGCTCACGCTCAATCGCCCCGACGATTTCCTCCGATAGATCGCACGCACGCAACAGGTTGGCGTTATGGCGGCCATCAGGCTCGTACCTGAGATAGATGACATCACCGTTTACGGCGGCCTCTATCTTTCGCATGTTTTCGAATACCTCACGTAGGTCAAGGCGATCCAAGAAATCGGGTGGGAATCGGTTGGCCCCCTCAAATGACATCTGTCGATACAGCGAGTGGGCCATCTCATCCGCACGGCGAAGGGTCCAGACGCACCTGACGGGTGTCACCTTGCCGAGATCTGCGATGAAGCGCATGAAGGCATCGGGTTTTCTCTGGCCGAGAGTCCACACAGTGAGGTTCTCGCTGGAGAGGATGATGCTTTCGCCGTCCATGGCGCCCAGAAACCGCTTCAGCTCCGGACCGGGGTCGCTTGACTGCCTATATGCCTCGAGCATCCCCTCAAACCAGTGATCGCCGTTCGACCGCCGCCATCTCTCCGGATACACAGCGCCGGCAGCGGCGAGCCGGCCCTGATTACGGACGAGTGCGGACTGGAGGGACGTCGTTCCCGTCTTGGGCCAACCGCAGTGCAGGAAAATCATGGCACCGCGGACTATACGGAGCTGAGGTGGCTGTGCCCGGGGCCTCCGTCACGCGCGGGACAGTACCCGCATCTGCAGACCGCCTCGCGGCGAGAGGGTCGGCATCTGGCGCACGGTCATCGTGCGGCCGGGCAGCGCGTCGAGGCGCAGGCGCTGCAGCAGCATCGTCGCCACCAGCTTCACCTCCGTCTGGCCGAAGCGCTTGCCGATGCAGATCCGCTGCCCGCCGCCGAAGGGGACGTAGGCGCCGCGCGGCAGCGCCGCCTTGCGCTCAGGCGCGAAGCGCTCGGGGATGAACGCCTCCGGCTCGGGGAAGACCTCGGGGATCCGGTGGCTGGCCCAGGAGCAGTAGTTGACGTAGGCGTCGCGGGGCACGGTGTAGCCGCCGAACTCGAACTCGCGCACGGCACGGCGCGGACCGATCCAGGCCGGCGGGTAGAGGCGCAGCACCTCGTCGAGGACCATCTCGAGGTAGGGCATCTCCTTCTCCAGCCGGTCGACGTCGGGCGGCTCACCGCCGAGCACCTCGTCCTGCTCCGCGCAGAGCTTCGCCACCACGTCGGGGTGGCGGGCGAGCTCGTGCATCATGAAGCTCAGGGTCGAGGTCGAGGTGTCGTGGCCGGCGAACATCAGGGTCATCACCTGGTCGCGCACCTCGCGGTCGGTGAACGCCTCGCCCGCCTCCCCGCGGGCGCCGAGCAGGAGGCTGAGGATGTCCTGGCGCTCCTCGTCGGGAGCAGCCCGCCGCCGTTCGATCTCGCCGAAGACGATCTCGTCGAGCACCTTGCGCGAAGCGACCAGCCTGCGCCAGGGCGAGCCGGGGCCGCGCAGCAGGCGCAACGGGTAATCGATCCCATAGAAGCCGAGCGCCCGCTCGAAGTGCTCGGCCGCGGCAGCCCCCTTGCCGGACTCGTCCGGGTTGAGGCCGAGCAGGGCGCGCATCGCGATCCGCATCGCCAGGTTGCGCATCCAGTCGTAGATGTCGACGACGCCGTCAGGACGCAGGCGGGCGATTGCCGCCTCGGCCTCGGTCACCATCGCCTCGACCGAGGCGGTCAGCTGGCGTCGGTGGAAGGCGGGCATCATGATCGCCCGGGCGCGATCGTGGTAGTCGTCGTCGATCGTCAAGAGGCCGTCGCCGAGCAGCGGGATCAGGTCGCCGAAACTCGACTCGCGCCAGTGGAAATTCTCCGGGTGGGCGACGGTGATGAAGTTGTTCGCCTCCGGCCCGAGCATGAAGATCACCTTGGTGTGGAGCAGCCGCATGCTGAAGATCGGCCCGTGCTCTTCGTAAGCGCCGAGCAGCAGCGGCAGGGGATCGTGGGCGATCTGGTGGGTGCGGGCGAGGCTGAAGTCGCCCAGCCCCGGTGGGAACTTGCCCCTCCCCCGCCACTCCGCGACCATGTCGGCGGCCACCCGCCGCACCGGGTTGTCTGACATCTGCGGCGGCTTGGCGACGGGCGCTGCGGTCTCGGCAGGCATCGCCCTCGATCCTAGCTGGCTGGCTGGCCAGTCGCGGCGAGCTGGCCGCAGGCGGCGTCGATGTCGCGGCCCCGGGTGAGGCGCACGGTGGCGGCGAGGCCGTGCTCGGCGAGGATCGCTCGGAAACGCTCGATCCGCTCCGGCGAGGAGCCGTCGTAGGCGCCGGTCGGGTTGTAGGGGATCAGGTTGACCTTGTAGGCGCGGCGGTCGAGCAGGGAGGCGAGCTCGCGCGCGTGCTCGGGCAGGTCGTTGACCCCGTCCAGCATCACGTACTCGACGAAGACCTTGCGGCGGCGGCGGGCACGGTAGCGCTCGCAGGCAGCCAGCACGTCGGCCAGCGGGTAGCGGTCGTTGACCGGCATCAGCTGCGAGCGCAGGCCGTCGTTCGGCGCGTGCAGGGAGAGAGCCAGGCTGAGCGGCATCTCGCATTCGGCCAGGCGGTCGATCCCCGGCACCCAGCCGACGGTCGAGATCGCCGTGCGGCGGTGGGTGACGTCGAGATCGGGCAGCCGCTCGCAGGCCGCGAGCACCGCGTCGAGGTTCATCGTCGGCTCCCCCATCCCCATGAAGACGACGTGGTCGATCGCTTCGACCCGGCGGAAGTGCAGCGCCTGGTCGATGATCTCGTCCGCGCTCAGGTTGCGGCCGAACTTCATCTGGCCGGTGGCGCAGAAGCTGCAGGTCAGCGGGCAGCCCGACTGCGAGGAGAGGCAAACCGAGCGCCGCCCGTTGCGGTAGCGCATCAGCACCGCCTCGATCGGCCGTCCGTCGGTGGTGTGGAAGAGGGCCTTGACCGTGCCGTCGTCGGACTTCGCCTCGGCCCGCAGCTCCAGCGTGGAAAGCGGCACCGCCTCGGCCAGCCGCTCGCGCAGCGCCGCCGGCAGGTTCGTCATCTCGGCGTAGGAGCGCGCCCCACGCGCCACCCACTCCCAGACCTGGGAGGCGCGATAGGACGGCTCGCCGGCCTCGGCCAGCGTCTGCTTCAACAGGGGACGGTCCACGCCCCCGAGTCTAGGAGGCCGGTGGCGGGGGCTGCTCCGGCGCTGGCGGGCTGGCGGGCTGCTGCTGCTCGGGTGGCAGCGGCGGCGGCATCTCCGGCGACGGGGCTGGCGGCGGCTCTTGCCCGGGCAGGGCTTCCGCTTCCTGGCGCCAGATGTCGTTGAGCGAGACCTGGATGTAGGCCCACAGACCGGGGGCGAGGAGGAGATAGAGGATGATCGCGATCCAACCGTTCAGCGGCTCCTTGCCGGCCAGGCGCGAAGCCCCCATCACCCGTTTGGTGCCGCGCCAGTAGGTGATCAGCGCCGGGACGATGATCAGTCCGCCGGGGAACAGGGCCAACAGCGAGTTGGTTGGGTTCTGGCCGAGGTCGTAGCCCTTGGCATTGCCGTAGTCGCGCAGCTCGCGGTTGATCTTGTACCACCAGACGAGGTGGTAGATGCCGAGGGTGATGATCGGCAGCAGGGCGGCTGCCCAGGGGCTGCGAATCTTCACCTCGTCCTCGGTGCCGCGGATCTTCATCTCATAGGCCATGCACGAAACTCCGTTCTGGGGAGGAGACAGGGGTTGCGCCGACCCTAACCCACCGAAGGTCCGCTATCCACTCGGTTTTTCCGCAGACTTCAGCTGGCGAGAATCTCGGCGGCGACCCGTTCACCCGCCTGCAGGGCGCCCTCCATGTAGCCGCTCCACACCGTGGCGGTCTCGGTGCCGGCCCAGTGCACCCGGCCGCTGGGCGCGCGCAGGACAGGCCCGCAGGTGGTCCAACCGCCCGGGCCGAAGTTCGAGGTCGGGCCGCCGCCGGACCATTCCTCTTCGGCCCAGGTCTGTTCGGCGTAGGAGACCGGCTGGCCGGCGCGGGGGCCGAAGAGGCGCTCGAAGCAGGCGAGCACCGGCGCGCGGCGCTCCGCTGCCGGCAGCGCCGCCAGCTCGCGCGCCTCGGGGCCGCCGACGAAGCCGAGCAGGACGCCGGCGGAGCCGTCGCGCGGTGAGCTGTCGAAGCTGAGCGTGACAGGGCCGGTGTCGGTAACCGACTCGCCGCTGCGGCCGTCCTCGCGCCAGAAGGGCCGCTCGTAGAGCGCCATGCACTTGGTCAGCGCGCCCGGACGCAGCCGCTCGGCGAGTTCGGGTCTGCCCGCCGGCAGTGGATCGAGCTCGATCCGGGCGGCGATCGCCGGCGGAACGGCGACGATCGCCCGCGCCGCCTCGATCTCGATGCCGTCGGCGACGATGCGGACGCCGTCCTCGCTCTGGGCGATGCGGCGGACCGGCGCGTCGAGCCGCACCCGGTCGCCAAGCGATTCGGCGAGGCCGAGCGGCAGCAGCTGGGCACCGCCGTCGAGGCGGTCCTGCTGGGCGCCGCCCTCGGTGTCGATCAGCTTGTCGAAGCTGCCGGCGGCGGCGACGTAGAAGAGGACGTGGAGCATCGAGAGCTCCTCCGGGCCGGTGCCCCAGACGGTGCGGCCGGCAAGCCCGATCAACTGGCGCGCGACCTCGGTGCCGACGTTGCGCTCACACCACTCGGCGAGAGTCTCGGCGTCGAGCTCGGCGGCCCGCTCGTGCGTCCACGGTGCCTCCGCCCCGACCTCCCGCGCGAGCCGATCGAAACGGCGGCGGGCGACGAAGATGTCCCAGAGGACGCGCGGGCCAAGGCGGGGAATCGTGCCCCGGTAGAGACGCCGCTTGCCGCCGACGTCGAGCAGGTTCCGCCCGCCGCCGTGCTGGGGGAAGATCTCGATGCCGAGCTCGCCGGCAAGCCGCTGCACGCGCCCGTGGTCCGAGCCGACCCACTGGCCGCCGAGGTCGACCGTGACCCCGTCGCCCAGCGTCGCGTTGAGGAGCCGCCCACCGACCCGCTCGCGCGCCTCGAGCACGACGACCTCGCGGCCGGCGTCGGCAAGGGCCCGCGCCGCCGACAGCCCGGAGAGCCCCGCGCCGACCACCGCCAGGTCGACCGACAGGCGCGACTCGCCGGCGTTCATCGCAACGCTTTGCGCAGCCCGCATCGACACAATTTAAGCTGGTGGGGTGAGCGACGCCGACGGCATCGACAATCTGAGCGAGGCGATCGGGCTCTACAACGACGCCTGGAACGCGCAGGACCTGGACGCGATCATGGCGATGCACGCGCCGGACATGGTCTTCGCCAATCACACCGCCGGCGAGTCGGCGACCGGCGAGGATGTGCGCGCCCATATCGCCTCGATCTTCGAGACCTGGCCCGACCTGCGGTTCGAGACGCGGCGCCTCTACGTACGCGAGGGCCTGGTCGTGCAGGAGTGGACGGCAACCGCCACGCATTCCAACCCGATGCGACGCGGCGATCTCGAAGCGGCGCCCACGGGGCGCACGGTCAGTTGGGACGGGATCGACTCGATCCCCTTCGAGGATGGGCTGATCAAGCGCAAGGACGTCTACTCGGACTCGGTCTCGATCCTGCGCCAGGTCGGCCTGCTCGACTGAGCGCCATCTGGCGCTTTATGCGTCATATAGACGTATAAAGCGCCACGCGCATGACTCAGAGGCCGGCGGCGTCGGCGAGCAGGTCCACCTGCTCTGGGTCGCTCGAGCTGGGACAGAAGACCAGCTCGTCGCAGCCGGCGTCTTCGTATGCCGCCAGGTACTGCTTGACCGTGTCGGCGTCCTTGGCGGCACCGGCGGCGATCATGCCGGCGATTTCCTCACCCAGCCAGGCGTAGTAGTGCATCAGGTTCTCGCGCAGGTCCTCCTCGGCGCGATCGCCGAGCGAGAAGTAGGCGAGCGCCATCAGGTGCGGCGCACCGTCTCGTTCGGCTTCGCTCCATGCTGCCCTTGCCTTCTCGATCCCCTCGCGGGCCAGGTCCGGTCCCGTGCCGCTGGAGATCCAGCCGTCGGCGAAGCGTGCTGCGCGCGCGTAGGAGGCGTCGGCATGACCGCCGAGAACGAGGCGCGGGGCGCCGGCGATCGAAGGCCCCACCTCGTCTCCGTCCCAGATCTGCCCGATCTGCTCGAGCATCGTGTCGAGGCGCCTGCCCCGGCCCTTCAGCTCCAGCCCGCTGATCTCGTAATCGTCCTCTCGGGCGCCGAGCCCGACACCAAGGGTGAGCCGGCCACCGGAGAGCGCATTGACGCTGAGCGCCTGCTTCGCCAGCTCTGCGGCGTTGGGGCGCAGCGGCGCCAGCAGGACGGTCGTGGAGAGGCCGATCCGCTCGGTCACGGCAGCGGCGGCAGCGAGTGCGGTCAGCGGCTCGTAGTTGTCGTAGACGACGCGGTCGATCGTGCCGAGGGTGGAGAAGCCGCGAGCCTCGGCCCGGCGCGCCCACTCGGTGAGTTGCGCCCCGGTGGTCCCTGGAACGGCGTTGGGCAGGGCTATGCCGAGATCCATTTGGCGGGCTCCTTACCCCGAGTGGGCTCAGCCGTAGCGCTCGCCGATGATCGCCCGCAGCTTGGCGCGATCGTGGCGAGCCTGGACGCGGCGGACGGTGCCCGAGCGCGAGCGCATCACCAGCGATTCGGTGCTGGCGCCGGCACCGCGATAGCGCACCCCCTGGAGAACGTCGCCGTCGGTGACTCCGCTGGCGGAGAAGAAGACGTCGTCGCCGGAGCAGAGGTCATCGCAGGTGAGGATGCGGTCGAGGTCGTAGCCCGCGTCGAGCGCGGCGCTGCGCTCCTCGTCGTTGCGCGGCCAGAGGCGGCCGAGCAGCTGGCCGCCCATCGACTTCAGCGCCGCGGCTGAGAGCACACCCTCGGGCGTGCCGCCGATTCCCCAGAGCAGATCGACCGGGGAGCGGTCGCTGACCGCCAGCAGGGCGGCGGAGACGTCGCCGTCGGTGATCAGCCGTATGCGGCCGCCGGCCTCGCGAACCTCCACCATCGCCTCTTTGTGTCGTGGCCGGTCGAGCATGACGACGGTGACGTCGCCGACGCTGCCGCCCTTGCGCTCGGCGATCAACTTCAGCGTCTCCGGCAGCGGCCGGTCGAGGTCGAGCAGGTCGGCGATCTCCTCGCCGCCAGCCATCTTCTCCATGTAGACGCAGGGGCCGGGGTCGAACATGGTGCCGCGCTCGGCGAGCGCGATCACGGCGAGCGCGCTGGGCATGCCAAGCGCGCAGAGCCGCGTTCCCTCCAGCGGGTCGACTGCGATGTCGACCACCGGCGGGCTGCCGTCGCCGATCTGCTCGCCGTTGTAGAGCATCGGTGCCTCGTCCTTCTCGCCCTCGCCGATGACGACGATGCCGTCCATCGAGACCGAATCGAGGACGAAACGCATCGCGTCGACGGCGGCCTGGTCGGCGGCGATCTTGTCGCCGCGACCCACCCAGCGAGCCGCGGCCAGTGCTGCCGCCTCGGTTACGCGGACGAGCTCGAGGGCAAGGTTGCGATCGGGCTTCTGCGGCGAGCTCTCCCCCATGCGCGCCGCACCTTATAAGGTCGCCGAATGGATCGGAGATGGGGATTGACGCTGCCCTTGCCCGCGACGCCGCTGGCCGCACACGAGGAGCTGGTCAAGCGTGCCGAGGCCGCCGGCTACACCGACCTCTGGAGCGGCGAGACCAACGGGCCGGACGGCTTCACCCCACTCGCCCTGAGCGCCGCCTGGACCGAGCGGGTCAGGCTGGGCACCGGGATAGTCGGCGTCTTCCAGCGCGGGCCGGCGTTGCTCGCCCAGGAGGCGGCGGCGCTGGCCGACGCCTCCGGCGGGCGCTTCGTGCTCGGCATCGGCTCGTCCTCGGACCGCATCGTCGAAGGCTGGAACGGCATCCCCTTCGAGCGGCCGCTGAGCAGGGTGCGCGAGACGCTGGAGTTCCTCCGTGTGGCGCTGGCGGGCGAGCGCACCGACAGCGGCTTCAAGTTGGAGACTGCGCCCGCCGAGCGGGTGCCGATCGTGCTTGCGGCACTGCGCGGCAAGATGCTCGAGCTGGCCGTTGAGCGCGCCGACGGCGCCTTCACCAACTTCCTGCCGCTTGGCGGCCTGCCCAGGGTGGCGGCGCAGCTGGAGGGCGCGCCGGAGGGCTTCGAGCTGCTCTGCCGCTTCTTCTGCCTGCCGGGTGAGCGCGAGGCGGTCGAGCCGCTCGCCCGCTTCATGTTCTCCTCCTACATCACCGTGCCCGTCTACGCCGCCTTCTATCGCTGGCTCGGCTACGGCGAGCAAATCGAGGCGATGGTCGCCGCCTGGGAGGCGGGCGACCGCCAGGGAGCGGCAGCGGCGGCGCCCTGGGAGCTGATCGAGGACATATTCATCTTCGGCACGCCAGAGCAGATGCGCGAGCGGCTCGACGCCTTCGTCGCCGGCGGCGTCACCCTGCCCATTGTCACCCCGATCGTCCCACCGGATGCGCTGAGCGGGACGATCGAGGCGCTGGCCCCCTGAGCACTCGGCGGGGGCGCAGTCCCGGGACCTCAGTACTCGACCTCAGCGCCGAGCCCAAAGGAGCGGTCGGCGGCGAGTTCGACGATTCTGTCGACGATCGGCTCGTGCCAGCCCTCCTTCTGCGAGCGGGTGGCGATCGTCTCCACCGCCATGCCCACCCGCGTCGCCGTCGTCGACGCCAGCCCTCGCAATACTTCGAAGTCGAATTCGCATTCTTCACAGACTTCAGCCAGTTCGAGCAGATACGAGGTTTCCTGGTACTCCTCCGAGATCACCAGCCCCTGGTGGATCGGGTCGTCGTAGACGACGGTCGAGGTGATGTCGGTGAGCGGCGCCAGGCGCCATTTCCGCTCCGGTCCGGAAAGCGAGGTCTTGTCGCGGTCGAGCAGGGCGAAGTTCTTGCCATGGGCGTCGCCGTTGCCGAGAATGTAGTTGCAGAAGGCAGCGGTCAGCAGGTTGACCACTTCGTCGGGACGGCTGACCGCGTTGAGCAGGCCGCGAGCTTCGGTCCAGCCGGGTGCGTCGGCCTCGGCGCTCTCCTCGTCGGCCACGGGCAGTATGCCCAGCGCCTGGCAGAAGGACTCGCAGTGCAGTCGCTTGACCTCGATGCCGCCGTCGCCGACGACGCGGTCATATCGCGGTGAGACCAGGCAGCTGCGGCCGGCGATCTGCTCGACCGTGGCTTTGGCCACGGGCAGGCCGACCTGGCGGCAGACGGTCATGCAGAACATCTCGTTGGCGACGTATTCGGGGTATTCGCCGGTCTCGGGCTTGATCACGTGGGTGCTCGGAACGCCGGCCTCGGGCCAGCCCCAGCGGCCGTTCTCCTCGTCGCGAACGAGGCTCAGCTTGTGGCGCAGGCCGGGCAGCACGAAGCGCATCCGCTGCCGGGTCTCGTCGCTGAAGAGGCGCGGCGGCGGCGGCTTCACCACCTCCGCCAGTTCCTCCGCGGTCAGCCAGGCAATCGAGTCACGGTCGCGGGGCTGCGGAGCCTCCCCCGGGGGGAGGAAGGTGACGGCGCCCGGACAGTCGTGTCCAAGCTCCGCCAGCAGCAGGTAGCCGTCGGTGGCGTCGAGGTCGAGCTCGCGGCCGAGGCGGTGGCGGCGGGTGCCCTCCGGCAGCAGGCCCTCGACGTAGGCCCTGGTGGCCTCGGCGCTGTAGGGCTCGGGCCGAGCCGGCAGTGAGTTGCTGAGCAGGGCTTTTCCCGGTCCAACCCTCTCCACCAGCTCGGGGTCGTAGGCAAGTCTGTAGTCGTTGTCACCCGCGGGGAACAGCGTGCCGACCCGCTCCCCGTACAGGTAGACGTCAAGGCTCAATTTGGTCCTCCTTGATCTTCCTTCGGGTATTCACGGTCCAGGACTTTAAACCGAAGCCAAGCTGAGCGCATAATCCCCAGCTGAGTCGGTGAACCATCCGTCCGGTCGCAGGCCGGCCTCGCGGTAGACGGCTTCGAGTCGCTCGCGGGTGAACTTGGCGGAGATCTCGGTCCGCATCTCCTCGCCGGCTGCGAAGCGGACGGTCAGGTCGAGCCCATCGAGCCGAACGGTCTGCTCGGCGAGCGAGCGCAGGCGGATGTCCATGCGGGCGGCATCGACGTCATAGCGAGCGACGTGCTCGAACTGGTCCAGGTCGAAGTCGCCACCCAGCTCGCGGTTGAGCACCATCAGGACGTTCTTGTTGAATTCGGCGGTAACCCCGCCGGGATCGTCGTAGGCGAGCTCCAGCCGCTGCGGCTCCTTGACCAGGTCGGTGCCGAGCAGGATCCGGTCCCCCGGTTCGAGCAGGGCGGCAACACGGTTGAGGAAGTCACGCCGCGCGTTTGGATAGAGGTTGCCGATCGTGCCGCCGAGGAAGGCGACGAGGCGGCCGCCGCCACTGCTCGGAATTCGCTCGAGATCGTGCTCGAAGTCGCAGACCAGGCCGCGCACGGCCAGCCCGGGGTACTCGTCGACCAGCGCCTCCGCCGCTTCGTGGGTGATCTCCTCGGAGATGTCGACCGGCACGTAGGTGGTGAGGCAGCCGGCATCGCGCATCGCGCTCAACAGGTGGCGCGTCTTGGTGGCCGAACCGGAGCCGAGCTCGACGAGAGTCCCCGGCTCGCCTGCGGCGACGACGATCTCGGCTGAGCGCTGGCGCAGGATCTCACGCTCGGCCCGGGTCGGGTAGTACTCGGGCAGCTGGGTGATCTGCTCGAAGAGCTGCGAGCCGCGCTCGTCGTAGAAGTACTTGGGCGCCAGCTCCTTCGGCTTGGCGGTGAGGCCGAGGCGGATGTCGCGCGCCATCGCCAGGCCACCGTCGGCGCGCAGACGCACCTCGATCTCGATCGCCTCGGCGGCGGCGCCGTGGTTCACCTGCCAGCGTCCCTTGCCAGGCGGATGCCAGCGAAGATCTGGCGCCGCTGGGGCAGGTCCCAGTTGCGGAAGCTCGGCCGCATGACATCGGCCGCGGTCGCCCAGGAGCCGCCGCGCAGCACCTTGTACTCGACGCCGAAGAAGACCTCGGAGTACTCGCGGTAGGGAAAGGCCTCGAAGCCCGGGTGGGCGCGGAAATCAGAGGACGTCCATTCCCAGACCTGCCCGACCGCCTCCAGGCTGGGGCGAGCGACCTCCCACTCCTGCTCGGTCGGCAGTCGCTTCCCCGCCCAGCGGGCGAAGGCATCGGCCTCCTCCCAGGAGAGGTGAATCGCCGGCTGGGCGGAGTCGACCGGATCGCGGCGGCCCATCGCGACGCTCACCCAGCCGGCCTCGGCGTCGCCCTCCCAATAGAGGGGCGGCTCCACCCCGGTCGCCTCCATGTAGGCGATATACGCAGCGTTGGTCACCGGGGTTCGATCGATCTCGAAGGGAGCGAGCTCGACCGCGTGCCGCGGTCGCTCGTTGTCGTAGGCGAAACCGGTTGGGGGTGCACCGATCTCATACGTGCCGCCGTCCACGCCGACCATCTCCGGGCCGGGCGGGACGGGCTCGGTGCCGACCGAGCGCAGCGGCTCGTAGCGATCGGCCATCTGCAGCAGCTGCAGCATCGTCTCCTGGTGTTGCAGCTCGTGCGCGATCAGCATCTCGTAGACAAAGCCTTCGCGCAGGAGGGGATCCTCGGCGCCGGCGTCGATCTCGACCGCGTCGAGCACCTCGAGGGTGCGCTCGCGCACGTCGGCGAGGTAGGAGCGCAGCTCGGCATCGCGCAGGATGGGCAGCTCGCCTCGCATCTTGCGCGGGTTCTCGATCGCGTCGTAGAGACGGCCAAGCTCGCCGTGCAGCGGCTCGCGCTTGCCGATCGTCTGCACCAGCCAGAGCTCCTCGAAGTTGGCGATGTGGCCCAGATCCCAGGCAAGCGGACTGAGGATCGGCGAGTAGACGCGGTTGAGCTGCGCGTCGTCGAGCGGCTCGATCAGCTCATGGGTGCGCCTTCGCGCCTCCGCAAGCCGGTCCGCAATCGCTTCCTTGGAGCTTGACGTCACCTCGGTGGCGATGCGAAAACCCTAGCGAGGTGGACCCACTGGGTGTGACGAAGCGATAAAACCTGCAACCGATGCAGCTCGAGAACAAGGGAGCGCTGGTCGCGGGCGGGGCCTCCGGATTGGGTGAGGCAACCGCGCGAGCGTTGGCGTCCGCCGGCGCGAGCGTCGTCATCGCCGACCTCAATGCCGAGAAGGGCGAGGCGCTGGCGGCCGAGCTTGGCGCGGACGCGAGCTTCGTCGAGGCCGATGTGACCGACGAGGCGGCCGTCGCCGCCGCGGTCGAGCGAGCGGCCAAGGCGGGGGAGGACGGCCTGCGGGTATAGGTTTGCTGCGCTGGGGTCGGCTGAGGGCGAGCGCGGGGTCTGCGTCAACACCGCCTCGATTGCCGCCTTCCGCGCGTCGAACTCAGTCGGTGCCGCTGGCCTCAGGATCGCGCCATACCCGCTTGCGCCAAGGCGGGCTGATGGCGAAGCGGTAGGCGTCGCCTTCCGCGGCGGCGAGCGGCTCCAGCGGGACGAGGTGCACGCGGGCACCCGGCGCAACGCGGTCGATGCGCAGGAAGCCGTCCGTGTTGCCGGCGTGGCTGCCGCCGGAGACCACCAGCAGATGAGTCTCCGGGCCCCAACCGTTGCGCGGCCGGGCACCAACGTCTTCGGCGAGGCTGCGGAGCGGCACGATTCCCGCGTCCGAACCTGCGTTGGCCAGGCTCTGGGCATAGTTGTAGCCCTGGTGCGAGGAAGCGCGCTCGTCGATGCGGCCGCCTCGCCCGATCCGCAGCTGCACCCCCTCCCAGTCGTCTGCGTGGTATCCCTCATCTCCGGCGATCGGCACGCCGCGCAGCGTCGCCGAGTCAGCGTAGTAGGTCCAATACTGGATGTAGAGGCTGCCGGCCCGGGGGCCGGAGCAGTCGGCGACCGATTCGGCAGCGCCGTCGCGACAATCGATGACGTGGACGAACGCCGTCACCGGCAGCCCCGCATCGGTCCTGTGCACGAGGCCACGCGCGGTCCCATCCCCGCAGGCAACCGCGCGGCAGCGGCGGAAGTCGACCGGCATAGCCCGCGACCCCTGCTCGAAGAGGATCGTCGGCATGTGCCGGCGCGCCAGGCGGCCGATTTCGTCGCCGTAAGCGGCGATCAGCGCGGGCTCGTCACCACACCCGTCGGCCATCGAGACGGCGCAGAGCATCCGCGAAGCCACCGCCCGTGCCAGCTCCCCTCCCGGCACCCGCACTCCGGCCGTGACGAGCACCACCAAAAGCAGCGCGACGACAGCGACGACGCCCACCCACTCGACCGTTCCCTGCCCCCGCTCCTCCACGCACCACTAAGGGCACAGGACATCGATCTCTCCCCCCTCGGGGCGGGGCTAGAGCTGACTGATCTCGGCGGCTATTTCGCTGGCGGCGGCCTTGGCGTCGGCGAAGAGCATCGAGGTGTTCGGTTCGTAGAAGAGGTCGTTGTCGATGCCGGCGAAGCCGGGGCTCAGGGAGCGCTTGATCACGATCACCTGCTGGGCCTCTGAGACTTCGATGATCGGCATGCCGGCAATCGGGCTGTCGGGGTCGTTCTTCGCCGCCGGATTGGTGACGTCATTGGCGCCGACGACAACCGCCACGTCGGTGCGCGACATCTCCGGGTTGATCTCCTCCATCTCCCTCAGCTGCTCGTAGGGCACGTCGGCCTCGGCGAGCAGGACGTTCATGTGACCGGGCATGCGGCCGGCGACGGGATGAATCGCGTAATTGACCGTGACGCCGCGCTCCTCCAGCTCGTCGGCGACCTCCTTGATCGCGTGCTGGGCCTGAGCGACCGCGAGGCCGTAGCCAGGCACGATCACGACCGAGTCGGCATAGGCGAGCTTGATCGCCGCGTCCTGAGCGCCGATTGAGGTGTGTGGTCTCTCCTCCGTCGCGCCACCCGCACCGCCCGCCGGGGCGCCGCCGAAGCCGGCGAAGAGGACGTTGCTGACCGAACGGTTCATCGCCGTCGCCATCTCCATCGTCAGGATCGTTCCCGAGGAGCCGACCAGGGTGCCGGCGACGATCAACGCAACGTTGTCCAGGGCGAAGCCCGCCGCGGCGGCGGAGAGGCCGGTGAAGGCGTTGAGCAGCGAGATCACCACCGGCATGTCGGCGCCGCCGATCGGCAGCACGACGAGGTTGCCGAGCAGGGCAGCGGCGATCAGGATCGCGATGAAGATCCCCTGCGAGGGGTCGCTGTTGTTGAGCGCGATGTCGACGCAGGCGGCGACTATGCCGATCAGCAGCACGGCGTTGATCACCTGCTGGCCCGGCACCGCGAGCGGCCGGGTCGGGATCAGATCCTGGAGCTTGGCGAAGGCGATGTTCGAGCCCCAGAAGGAGACCGAGCCGATCACGCCGGCGAAGAGGACCGGGATCAGCTCGTCGAGCGGAATCTCCTCGCCCAGCGAGATCCCGTGACGGATCTCCGACCAGGCGATCAGCGCGACGGCCCCGCCGCCGACGCCGTTGTAGAGGGCGACCATCTGCGGCATCTCGGTCATCTGCACGCGGACCGAGGCGATCACGCCGACGGCGGATCCGATCCCGAGGCCGAGCACGATCAGGCCCCAGTTGCCGATCCCGTCGAGCAGCAGGGTGGTGAGGACCGCGACCGCCATGCCGACGGCGGCGATCAGATTGCCCTGCTTGGCGGTGGTCGGGTGGGTGCCGCGTTTGATCCCGATGATGAAGAGCGAGAAGGAGACGATGTAGAGCGCCGTGGCGGCGTCGCCGCCCGGCTTCAGCACCGAATAAGGGAGGGAGAGAAGATCAGGCATGGGTCATCCCTTATCCGACCCGTCCGCCCCCGGACGCGAAGCGGAGGAGGTGGACGGCTTTGATTTTTTCGAGAACATGCCGAGCATCCGGTCGGTGACCATGAAGCCACCGACGACGTTGATCGTGCCGAAGGCGATCGCGATCGTGCCGATCACGTACTCGATCCCGTCGTTGGCGAAGCCGACGACGATCAGGCCGCCGAGCATGACGATGCCGTGGATCGCGTTGGTCTGCGACATCAGCGGCGTGTGCAGCGTCGTCGGCACCTTCGAGATCACCTCGAAGCCGACAAAGACGGCAAGCACGAAGATCGTGATCTCGGTGAAGAGGCTCATTTCGCGGCCCTCTCGTTCTTGATCTCGCCGCCATGGGTGATGCAGGCGGCGGCGATGATGTCGTCCTCGAAATCGACGTTCAACCGGCCCTCCTCGGCGATCAGCAGACCGAGCAGGTTCTCGAGGTTCTTGGCATACAGCTGCGACGCGGGAACCGGCATCTCGCTCGCCAGGTTGCGCGGGCCGACCACCTTGACGCCGCCCTCCTCGACCGTCCGCCCGGCCTCGGTCAGCTCGCAGTTGCCGCCGCTCTCGGCAGCGAGGTCGACGATCACCGAGCCCGGCTGCATGGCCCGCACCGCATCGGCGGTGATCAGCAGCGGCGCCGGGCGGCCGGGGATCGCGGCAGTGGTGACGATCACGTCCTGTTTGGCGGCGTTCTGGCCGATCGCCTCGATGACCTTGGCGTTCTCCTCGTCGGTCAGCGGCCGCGCATAGCCGCCCTCGCCTTCGGCGTCGGGGATGAAGTCGAGTTCGAGCGGACGCCCGCCGAGCGAGGCGATCTGCTCCCAGGCGGCGCGGCGGATGTCGAAGCCGGTGACGATCGCGCCCAGTCGCTTCGCCGTGGCGACCGCCTGCAGGCCGGCGACGCCGGCGCCCAGCACCAGCACCTTGGCCGGCGGCACGGTGCCGGCGGCGGTGGTCATCATGCCGAAGAAGCGGCCCGACTCGCGGGCGGCAACCAGCATTGCCGCGTAGCCGGCGGCGGCGGCCTGCGAGGAGAGCGCGTCCATCGCCTGGGCGCGGGTCGTCCGCGGGATCGCCTCCATCGCGAAGCTGGTCACGCCGGCGGCGGCGAGCGCCCTGTTGGTCTCGGCCGCGGTCCAGGGCGAGAGGTGGCCGATCAGAAGCTGGTTGGAGTTGAGACGGCCGATCTGCTCGCTGGTCGGGGCGGCGACGCGGAGGACGACGTCGGCGCCCCAGGCAACGTCGGGGTCGACGACCTCCGCCCCGGCCTCCTCGTACTGGGAGTCGGGATGGCCGGCGGCATCGCCGGCGCCGCGCTCGACGGCGACGCCCACGTTCTCGTTCTTCTTCAGCGATTTGACGACGTCAGGGACGAGCGCGACCCGGCGCTCCCCCTCGGCGATCTCTTTCGGCACTCCGATCTTCATGGCGTCATCAACAGAATCTGCGGCGGGGGACCTTATGACAAGCGGCTAGGCGGGTGCATTGACGCCCGCCAGGGACGCCAATCGCTCCAAGGTGTGCAGCTGCTGATCGCGCTCGACGTGGACCGGCGAGACGATCAGGCGATCGATGCCGGCGCCGCGGAAGCGCTCGATCCGCTCCGCCACCTCGGCCTCGGTGCCGACCAGCGAGGTCGCCTCGACGATCTCGTCCGGCATCGTCGCGAAGGCGCCCTCTCTGTCGCCATCCTGGAAGCGCCGCTGAACCTCGTCGGCGATCTCGCCGAAGCCGAAGCGGTGGGCGAGATCGACGTAGAAGTTGGTCTTGCGGCTGCCCATGCCGCCGAAGTAGAGGACGAGGCCGGCCTTGACCACATTGCCCGCCGCCTCGAGGTCGCCGTCGATCGCCACCTGCAGCGAAGGCGAGACCTCGAGATCAGAGCGCTGCCGACCTCCTCTGGCGAAGCCCGCCTCCAGGTGCTCGCCCCAGGTCTGCTCAAAGGCGTCGACGCTGAAGAAGATCGGGATCCAGCCGTCGCAGATCTCCGCCGCCATCTCGACCGATTTGCGTCCGATCGCGCCGACGAAGACCGGGATGCGGGCCCGCTCGGGGTGGAAGTTGAGCTTCAGCGGCTTGCCCTCGCCGCCCGGCAGCGGCAGCTGGTAGTGCTCGCCTTGGTGGTCGAGCTTGCCCTCGCGGGCGACGATCTCGCGCACGACTTCGATGTACTCGCGGGTGCGGCCCCAGGGCTTCGCATACGGCACGCCATACCAGCCTTCGGAGACCTGCGGCCCCGAGGGGCCGAAGCCGAAGATGAAGCGGCCAGCGGAGAGCTTGTCGATCGTCGCCCCAGCCATCGCCGCTGCCGCGGGTGGCCTGGCCGGCACCTGCAGAATCGCCGCACCGAGGTTGATCGTCTTGGTCTGCGGCGCCAGCCAGGCGAGCACGCTGACCACGTCGGAGCCATATGACTCGGCCGCCCAGACCGACTCGAAGCCGGCGGCCTCGGCGGCCTGCACGACCTCGACCGCGTCCTCACCCGCGGGGCCGATGCCCCAGTAGCCCAGGTTCAGTCCCAACTTAAGAGCCATCCGCTCCGAACCCTATTGAATGTCCCCTGATGGCAGCGACCGCCGCCGATGCCCCCGACGCCGCCGAGCGCGGCCTGAGCAGTGCTGAGGCAGCCAAGCGCCTGCGCAAGCTCGGCCCGCCGCCGGACACCTCCTCGCGCTCGGTCTCGAGCATCGTCGCCGGCAACGTCTTCACCCTCTTCAACCTGATCATCGGCATCTTCTTCGTGCTGATCCTCTCCCTTGGCCTGATCGCCGACGCCGTTTTCGGCGCGATCGCAATCGTCAACTCCTACATCGGCATCCGCCAGGAGCTGAAGGCGAAGAGGACGCTCGACGAGCTGGCGGTGCTGGTCGCGCCCCACGCCAAGGTCGTGCGCGACGGCGCCGTGGTCAGCCTGCTGGCCGAGGAGATCGTGCCCGGGGACGTGATCGCGATCGAGCCGGGTGACCAGCTCGTCGCCGACGGCGAGGTCATCGCCAGCCGCGGCATGACCCTCGACGAGTCGATGCTGACCGGCGAGGCCGACGGGATCCGCAAGGACGTCGGCGACCGCGCCCTCTCGGGCTCGTTCTGCATCTCCGGCTCGGGCCGCTACAGGGTCGACGCGGTGCGCGAGGAGAGCTATGCCGGCAAGCTCGCCGGGGAGGCCAAAGCCTTCCGCCACCCGCCCTCGCCGCTGCAGGGCGAGGTCAACCGGGTGATCGTCGCCTGCACCTGGGCGATGCTGCCGCTGGCGCTGCTGCTGCTGCTCACCTTCCAGCTGCGCAGCACCGACCTGGTCGAGGCGGCGCAGACGGCGACCGCCGGCCTGGTGACGCTGATCCCCGAGGGGCTGGTGCTGCTGATGAGCGTCACCTTCGCCGTCGCTGCCGTGCGGCTGGCGCGCAAGGACACCCTGGTGCAGCAGATGAGCGCGACGGAGAGCCTCGCCGCCGTCGACACGATCTGCGTCGACAAGACCGGCACGCTGACCAACGGTCGGCTGCGCCTGCTCGGCGTCGAGGTGGCCGAGGGCGGCGACACCGAGGAAGCAACCGCGGCGCTGGGACGCTTCGCCGCCAGCGCCGGCGACCGCAACCGCACGCTGGAGACGGTCGCCGAGGCGTTCCCGGCGACTCCCGGACGGGTCGGCGGCGAAGTCCCCTTCTCCTCGAAATGGAAGTGGAGCGGGCTGCGGCTGGGCGGCGTCAGCTACGTGCTCGGCGCGCCCGACATCCTCGCCGCCTGCGGCGCGCTGACGCTGCCGCCTGGCCTGGCCCGCAAGCTCGAGGAGGAAACGGCGGCGGGCCGGCGCGTCGTCGCCTTCGGCCAGTCGGGTGAGGCACTGCCCGACGATCCCGCCCACACGCCGCCGCCGCGCCTCACCCCGCTCGCCCTCGTCGTGCTGGAGGAGACGCTGCGCGCTGACGCCGCCGAAACGATCGCAACCATGCGCGAGGCCGAAGTTGACCTGAAGCTGATCTCAGGCGACGCGCGGGCGACCGTGACCGCGGTCGCATACGCAGTCGGCGTGCCGGCCGATGCCGGCGTGATCGAGGGCTCCGAGCTGCCCGAGGACCCCGAGCGGCTCGCCGCGGTGGCACAGCGCAACACGATCTTCTGCCGGATCGCGCCGGAGCAGAAGAAGGCGCTGGTCGAGGCGCTGCGCGCCTCCGGTCGCTACACGGCGATGATCGGCGACGGGGTCAACGACGTGCCGGCGCTGAAGCAGGCCCGCCTCGCGGTGGCGATGGGCTCGGGGGCCCAGGTGACCAAGGGAATCGCCGACGTCGTCCTGCTCGAGGACCAGTTCGCCCGCCTGCCGGAAGCGGTTGCCGAGGGGCGGCGGATCGCCCGCAACATCCACCGCCTCGGCCGCCTCTACCTGACCAAGTCCGTGTATGCGGCGGCGCTGATCCTGCTCGTCGCCGTGCCCGGCTTCGCCTTCCCCTTCCTCCCCCGCCACCTCACCCTGGCCGCTTTTCTGACGATCGGCGTGCCCTCCTTCGTCCTCGCCCTCGCCCCCTCCGACGGTCCGCTCTACCGCGGCCGCCTGCTGCGCGCTCTCGCCGCCTTCGCCGTGCCCGCGGGCCTGGCGACGGCGCTCGGCTCGATCCTCTGCTTCTTCCTCGTCGACACCGTCTTCGGCGGCACGCTGCAGGAGGGACGCACGGCAGCGACGACGACGCTGATCGTCCTCGGCCTCTCCTTCGTCCTCCTGCTCGAGCGCGGTCCCGGCCGCGAGCACATCGCGATCCAGAGCTACATGCTGGCGATGGTCGCCGGCCTCGGCGCCCTCTTCGCCCTGATCCTCGCCGCCGCCCCGGTACGCGACTTCTTCGAAATGACCCTGCTGACGGCGAGCCAGTGGTTCCTGGCGCTGCTCTGCTCGGCGGTTGGCTTAACGATCGCGAGTCTGCTCTGGCGCCTGCCGCAGATAGAACGCCTAGAAGGGCCCGGCTACGAACCGGTCCCCGGCAACGATTGAAGCTTTTTGCCGCCTATGGGGGGATCAATCCTTCGACGAGGCAGCGACCACGCTCAGGTCGCGCTCGGGGAACGGGAGTGGGTCGGTGCTGCGGTCGAACTCGGCTAGTGCGCCCGGGGCGAGACCTGCGAAAGCCTGGCGCACGCGCTCAAGGTAGTCGCGGCTGACGAAGAGGTTGCCGTCGGTCGCACCCTGGCGGCAGCGCTTGCGGGCGGCGTCCAGGCCGAGATAGGCGAAGACACGGCGATCGACCTCGGGCTCGAAAGCGCCGGTCACCTCGATTCGCGCGTAGTTGAGCTCGCGCACGTCGAGCGCGGCGAGGCGGGTGGCGTCGACTGGCAGAGCCACGCCGTTCACTGTCGACCCGGGGCGCTCGTAGATGTCGAGGTAGGCGACGCGGATGCGCGGCCGCTCGCCGGTCTCGCGGTCGAGGAAGTGCTTGACCCCATCGCCTCCCTCCCAGTTGTTCATCGCCACCCCCCAGTGACGACGGAACCCGCGCAGCCGGCCCGGCAAGGTCTCGGCCTCCTCGAGCCCAACCAGCGATGCATAGCCGAAGACGTAGTCGAGATCGGACACCTGGGTCAGCTTCAGGCGCCCTCAGGCGGTAACACGAACTGGCTGACGATCAGGTTGGCCGCCAGGCGCGGCTCGCTGCCCTCGCGGTGGCGCTCCATCCGCACCTCGATCACGACCGTGCTCTTGCCGGCGTGCAGGGGCTCACCGACGGCGACGATCTCGTCACCGAGCACGCCGGCGGCGAAGACGTTGAGCTTCAGCTCTATCGTCGTGAAGTTGTGACCAGGCGGGATGTTGCGGAAGGTGGCCCAGGCGGCGACCGTGTCGCCAAGCGCGGTCCAGACACCGCCGTGGACGAAGCCGCCCGGGTGCAGGTGGCGCTTGTCGACGACGATTCGCCCGCGCGAGTGCGTGTCCTCGATCTCCAGCGGCTCGATTCCGAGATCGCCGGGGAAGCTCCCAGGCAGGAAGTTCCGCACCGATTCCGGCGTGATCAGGGAGCTCGGATGCGGCGCGTCGCTCATCGCGGCGCGGACCCTATCCGAGGGCTGCCGCGGTAACCGGCTCGGCGGCCCCACTCAACTCGTAGGCGCCCGGCGCCAGCCGGGCGGTGCGTCGCCGGTAGGTGCTCCACAGCCAGGGCCACTGCTGCGGGTCGTTGCCGTTCTCGTCGACGTACCAGTTGGTGCAGCCGCTGTGCCAGACCGTGCCGGCGAGGGCATCGCGCAGCTCGGCGTCGAAGCGCTCCGCCGCCTCGCGGCGCACCTCGATCCGGCTCGCCTCGGCGCGCTCCAGCTCGCCCAGAGCGGCGAGCACGTGCCCGATCCCAGCTTCGATCGTGTAGATGACCGAGCCGGTGCCGCCGTTCGTGTTGGGCCCGTAGAGCAGGAACATGTTGGGGAAGCCGGGGACGCTGAGGCCGAGGTAGGCGCGCGCCACCTCCGCCCACTCCTGCGCGAGCGTGCGGCCATCGCGGCCGACGATCTCCATCGGCGCGACGAAGCCATGGGTGGCGAAACCGGTGGCGAGCACGAGCACGTCGGCCGCCCGTTCGACCCCGGCCTCGTCGCGGATGCCGGCGGATGTCACCTCGGCGATCCGGTCGGTGACGAGCTCGACGTTCGGCTTGGCCAGAGCGGGATACCACTCGTCGGTGAGCATCATCCGCTTGCAGCCGAGCTCGTCGCTCGGGGTCACCTTGCGGCGCAGCTCGGGATCGTCGATCGCCTGCGTGATCTGACGGCGTGCCACGGCGCGAATGGCTGGCAGCAGCCAGCGGTGGCGGGTCATCGCCGCCGCTCCCAGCTCCATCGAAGCGAACACCGCGGCGCGGTCGAGGCGGCGCACGGGCGGGACCCGCTTGAAGAGCGCGTGGGCCCAATCGGGGTAGGCGTAGTCCCCCTTCGGCACCGTCCAGCCCGGCGAGCGCTGGTAGACGTCGAGCTGCTCGACCATCGGCTGGATCGCCGGCACGACCTGGATCGCGCTGCAGCCGGTGCCGACCACGGCCACCCGCCTGCCGGTCAGGTCGACGTCATGGCGCCACTCGGCGGTGTGGAAGGCGGGGCCGTCGAAGCTCTCCAGCCCGGGGATCGCCGGCGCCTTGGGGACCGAGAGCTGACCGCAGGCGGTGAGCAAAACGTCGGCCTCGTGCGTGCCGGCGCTGGTCTGGAGAACCCACCTGCCACGCCCCTCCTCCCAGGCGGCACTCTTCACCTCGACGCCGGTGCGGACCCTGTCCAGCACGCCGAAGCGCCGCGCCACCCCCTCGAGATAGGCCTGGATCTCGGCCTGCGGCGCGTAGCGGCGCGACCAGCGGTTGGGCGCGAAGGAGAACTCGTAGAGGTGGGACGGCACGTCGCAGGCGGCGCCGGGGTAGGTGTTGTGGCTCCAAACGCCGCCGACCCGCTCGCCCTTCTCGAAGACGGTGACATCGTCGTAGCCGGCCCGGCGCAGCATGACCGCTGCGCCGACCCCGCCGAAGCCACCGCCGACGATTGCAATAGAGCGGCGGCGAGGTGCACCATTGCTACTCGACACCGAAGCCTCCCAGCCCGTAGTCGCCGAAGGGCTCGTCGCGTTCGCGCACGGCCTGCTTGAAGCCGCCCTCGGCGGCGCGGCGGACGAAGTCGTGGCCCTCCTCGGTATGGCGGGCGATGCCGTCGAAGAAGGTGCCGAGCAGCTGCGTCTGGTGCAGGCCCTGCGCGTAGAGCGACTGGTTGACGAGCATCTTCATCATCACCAGCTGGTTGACCGGCAGGCGGGCGACCCGCTCGACCAGGGCCTCGAAGCGCCCGTCCAGGTCCTCCGGCGGCGCCGCCTCGGTCGCCAGTCCCCACTCGGCCGCCTGCTCGCCGCTGAGCGAGTCGCCGGTGAGGAGCAGGCGCTTGGCCCGCATCGGGCCGAGCCGAGCCGCCCACAGCGCCGTCGTCGGCGAGCCCCAGACGCGTGCTGGCGGGTAGCCGATCTTGGCGTCGGCACCGATCACCAACAGGTCCGAGCAGAGCGCCATGTCGGTGCCGCCGGCGACGCAGTAGCCGTGCACCTTGCAGATCACCGGCTTCTCGGAGTGGAAGAGGCTCATGAAGCCGCGCACGTTGCGCCACATGAACTGGAAGTCGGTGACGGGGTCCCAATTCGACTCGGGCGCGTGGTTGGCGCCGATCGTCGCCGGGTCGAGCGGCGAGCCCGGCGGCGCCTCCAGCCCCTCCCCCAGGCCGCTCATGTCGCCCTCAGCCGAGGCGACCAGGTCATAACCGCCGCAAAAACCCGTGCCATTGCCGGCGAGGGCGATGACGTGGACCTCGGGGTCGAGGTTGGCCCGCTCGACGCAGGCCGCGATCTCGACCGGCATGCGCGGCGTTATCCCGTTGCCCCGCTCAGGCCGGTTCAGGGTGATGCGGGCGACCCGATCGCCGCTGTCATAGGTGAGGGTCGCCAGGTCCATCGGCCGAGCGTACCTCACCGCCGACGGGCCTAAAAGCGTCCTATTTGTCCGCTTTTAGGCCCGTCGGCAGGGTCAGACGCGTTCCACCAGCATCGCCTTGCCCTGGCCGCCCGCCACGCACATGGTCTCGATCCCGACCTGGTGGTCGTCGGTCTCCATCACGTTGAGCAGGGTGCCCATGATGCGGGCGCCGGTCATGCCGAATGGATGGCCGAGGGCGATCGCGCCGCCGTGGGTGTTGAGCTTCTCCAGCGGGATGTCGCACTCGTCCATGATCGGGATCACCTGGGCGGCGAAGGCCTCGTTGAGCTCGACCACGTCGACGTCGTCGATCGTCATCTTGGCCCGCTCGAGCACCCTCTTCACCGCGCCGATCGGGGCGACCCCCATGTACTCGGGCTCGTTGCCATAGGTGGCGGCGGTGACGATGCGGGCGCGCGGGGTCAGGCCCAGCTCCTTGGCCCTGGTGTCGCTCATCAGGAGCACCGCGGCGGCGCCGTCGTTGAGCGGGCAGGAGTTGCCGGCGGTGACGCCGCCGCCGCCGAAGGACTCCTCGAGCTGGGAGAGCTTCTCCAGCGTGGAGCTGGCACGCGGGCCGTCGTCCTTGCCGACCTCGCTGCCGTCGGGCAGCTTCACCGGGACGATCTCGCGCTCGAAGAAGCCGTCCTCCTGCGACTGCACGGCGAGTTCCTGCGAGCGCTGCGCGAACTTGTCCATGTCGGCGCGGCTGACCTCGTATCTCTTCGCCACGTTGACCGCCGTCTGGCCCATTTCGATGTAGGCGTTGGGCTGCCCGTCGTTGCCCTGCAGATTCTCGTTCTGGTCGGCGGCGCCGGCGGGCTCGGTGCGCTCGTTGTAGCGACTGACCCACTCGACCCCGGCGGCGATGTAGACGTCCCCCTCACCGGCCTTGATCGCGTTGCCGGCGTGGCGGATCGCGTCGAGGCTGGAGGAGCAGTAGCGGGAGACGGTGACGCCGTTGACCTCTTTCGGCAGCTTCTCCGAGAGCAGGGTGATGATGCGGCCGATGTTGAAGGCCTGCAGGCCCTGCGGCATACCGCAGCCGCAGAAGAGGTCTTCGACCTCGGCGGGGTCGACCTGCGGATTGCGCGCCAGCAGCTCGTCGACCACGTAGGCGCCCATCTCGTCGGGGCGCAGCTGGGCCAGCGAGCCCTTGAAGGCACGACCGATCGGCGTGCGGATGGTGTCGACTATCACTGCCTCGGGCATGCGGTGCTCTCCTTGGTTCTGCCAGGGTGGCTTCGGGGTGGGAAGTGCGGACCGCAGGGTATTTGACCGGGCACTCCGGCGCGATTCTCGACTAGATTGGGGCGATGTCGCTGGAGGGGTTGAGGGCCTGGATCGGCGAGGTCGAGCGCAAGCTCGGCAAACGTACGCGTGTCTTCCTCGCCCTCAGCGTGATCGCGATCGGCATCGGGGGCGCGTCGATCTACCTGGCGATCGACGCTCGCGAAAGTTCGGTCAGCGAGAGCGACGTGCAGGCGCTGCAGGAAAAGCTCGAAAGGCGGATCGACGAAGTCGCGGCCGGCTCGACGACCCCGGCCGAACCGGAAGCCGAATCGGCGCCGGAGCCGGAATCGAAGCCCAAGCCCAAATCCGACAACAAGGGCCAGGGTGGAACCAGCGGCACTGGCGGGATCTCGGGCAGCAGTGGCGGGGCCGCCAGCGACAGCGGACCGACCGGCGGCGCGGCGAGCAGCGCCAGACTGCAGGAACTGCTCGAAAAAACGAAGAAACAGAGCGAACAGGCCGAACGGAAGCAGTCCGGCAAGTAACCCTCTTTGTTGCAATTCGCACTTTTGTGCCTGTTCCCCGTCCCCGCCCTCCGTTACATTCGCCGCAATCCACCTCGCGTCCAGCGCGAGTCTTGCCGATACCGGCAGCGAAAGGAGACCCCATGCCCGAGGGCTACTGCGTCAAAGAGCGCAAGAAGGTCGAGATCAAGGACGCCAAACAGGTGACGATGAAAAATGGTCGCCCGGCGATTCAAGGCTTCTGTCCCGACTGCGGCACCAAAATCTTCAAGATCGGAAAGCTCGAATAGGCGGCGCCCGAGTCTGAACCCGGTTCGGCGGCTGTCCGTACCTCGGACAGCCGTGCTTTTCCCCACCACCACGAGATCCACCTGACGTGCCGCCCGGCGCGCTCAGCGGCGAGCGGGATGTGCGCGAGGCGTATGCCGCCCACGCGGGTGAGCTGTACGGGTTTGCGCTGCGCTCGCTGGGCGATGTGGGGCTGGCGGAGGAGGCGGTGCAGGAGACCTTCCTGCGCGCCTGGCGGGCGGGCGCTCGCTTCGACCCGCAGATCGGCTCGCTGCGCACCTGGCTGTTCGCGATTCTGCGCAACGTGGTGATCGACCTCGGCCGGGCCCGAGCCTCGCGTCCGACGGTTGCCGAGGGCGGAATCGAGCCGACGGTAGAGCCCTTCGAGGAGGCGCTGCTCTCCTGGCAGGTCGAGGAGGCGATGCGGCGGATCGGTGAGCAGCACCGCCGCGTACTCGTCGAGACCTACTACCGCGGCCGTCCCTACGCCGAGGTCGCCGCCGAGCTGGGCGTGCCGGAGGGCACCGTGAAGAGCCGCGTCTACTACGGCCTGCGGGCACTGCGGGTCGCATTGGAGGAAATCGGCTATGACGACTGAGAGATGTCGCGAGTGGCGCGAGTGGCTCGGCGCGCACGCGCTGGGTCAGCTGCCAGAGGAGGAGCGCGTTGCGCTCGAGGCGCACCTGGAGGGCTGCCCCGAGTGCCGCGCCGAGCTGGAGGCGCTGGCCGGAGTGGCGCAGCTGCTGCCGCTCGCCGACCCGCAGCACTTCAACACCGCGCCGGCACCGCCGGCCTCGCTGGCCGACCGGGTCGCGGCGACGATCCGCGCCGAGCGGCGCTCGCAGCGGCGGCGGCGCTGGCGGCTGGGCTTCGCGCTCAGCGGCGCGACCGCTGCAGTGGCAACGGCGGCGCTGCTGGCGATCTTCGTCCTGCCCGGCGGCAGCAGCTCGACGCCTGAGCAGCGAATCGCCTTCCGTTTGCTGCCACCGGGCCTGCAGATCAGCGCCACGCTCGAGCCCCACGCCTTCGGCACCGAGATCCATATGTATGTGAAGGGAGCGCCCTCCGGCACTCTCTGCCGCGTCTTCGTCCGCGGTCCGGGCGGCGTCCGCCAATCGGCCGGCTCCTTCCGCTACCGCTGGGGAGGCGATTCCGACGCGGTCCTCAGCGCCGCCCTCGACCTCTCGCGCACCAGGGCAATCGGCGTGCGGGTGGGCAAGCGAACCTTCGTCGCACCGGTTGGCTCGGCCAACGCGTGAGCGCCGGCCAAGCTCAGAGCTGGGTTGCGATCAGCCCGATCAGAGCGGCAATCATGATCGCGCTCGTCTGGATCATCGTGCGCTGAAGAGCGTCGAACCGAGAATTGATCGCCTGCAACTCCGAGTCGACCTTGTCGAAGCGCCGGTCGACCTGCTCGAAGCGTTGGTCGACCTGCTCGAAGCGCCGGTCGACCTCGTCGAAGCGCCGGTCAATTACTTCGAACCTCTCTTGCAGACGTCCGTCTGTCCAGTCCATGCGCTCCATGATAGCGGCATCGTAGACAGAACGATGCGCGCGGATGACGCGCAAAACAAAATCTTGTGCAAATTCTCTCGCCCGAAACCGCTACGAACGCTTGCGCCAGGAGATCGACGGTGGGACCTGCGCGCGAATCTCGGCGAGGATGCGCGCGGAGATCTCGCCCGGCTCCTCACCCGGCCGGGCCTGACCGCCGGCTGGCTCGAAGAAACGCGTGCGCAGGCGCGGCCGGCGCGGAAAGCCAGTCATCTCCGAGGTTCCCTCGATCGCCACGCAGACGAGCTTCGCCTCGGGCACCTCGAGCGCCAGGCGACCAACCCCGCTGCGCGCCCGCAGCACCTTCCCGCGTGAGCGGGTGCCTTCGGGGAAGACGCCGATGCAGGCGCCGGCCCGCAGCTCCTCTATCGCTCGCGAGAGCGCCCCGGCGTCGCCAGCCCCCCGCTCGATCGGGATCTGGCCCATGCCGTTCAGCACCGGGGCCAGACCGCGCACATCCCAGAGCGTCGATTTGGCCAGCGCCTTGATCTGTCGCCGCCGGATCGCCGCCACCCCAACGGTGACCGGGTCCCAGTGGCTGTCGTGGTTGCCGACGACGAGCGCCGGGCCGGAGTCGGGCAGAGCGTCGAGCCCCTCGACCTCGAGGCGGCCCCACGCCGAGACCACTGGGCGGCTGATGGCCATCGCGACTCTGTACATGCGGCTGGGCTCGTTCAAGGCCAGGGAGTTCTACTCGACCGTCGACCTACGCGGATGCCCCTCACCCCCGGTGCCAGCACCGTCGCGGCCACAGCGCCCAAGCGCCCCGGCCATGCCTCCCACCTCTATGTCAAGGGTCACGAAAGGCGGCGTATGTCCTTCCGCCCCCGACTTGGCTCAAGTCCTGATCAGGCGGCTGATAGACGATCAGGGACCTGTAGTGGTGGGATCGGTGGGGACCGCACTCCAGCAGGCGGTAGAAAGAGCAGTCCCGGTGCCGTGCTCGGCGGCAGTTTTGCGTGATCAGACACACGCCTTCACAGCCGCCATAGCCTTTGGCGATACAGCCGGATATCGCCAGGCCCGTGATCGTGACCAGCAGCGGTGCGCGTGATCGCCGTAGGCCAAGGCGGAGCGGCGGGGCGGCTCTTCCCGTCGGAGGTCATCGCCACGGTCGCGGGTGTCGAGCCTGCCGAAGGGAGAGGTCGGGGGAATGCTCACACAGGAGGGTGACGTGGAGATTCACGCGCTCGCCGCCGCAGTTGTCATGCTCGGATGCACTGGCGGACCCGACCACACCCCAATCCGATCTCTCCCAGAATCGGCAACGAGTATACCTCTCCGTGTTCGCCGACCACGATCCCGCGCGGCACACAGAGTCTCTCAGAACTGCTCGATGCGAGCATTCCGGTATCGCTCACAAAACATCGCCGTCGTATACGTATTGCGCTTCCTCTCCTTCGAGAACAGGTAGTACGTTTCTTCGACCGCCTTGACCCGATCGTTGCCCTCGGCGTGAGTGTAGACGACCACGATCCAGAACCGGAAGAGCGACAAACAGGCATCCCAGTTGTCGCCGCCGTCCCAAGAATCACTCTTCAAAGGGCAGATTCACCAGCTGCTGAAGGACGACCCGGCCATGCCCGGCAAGCCGAAGGCGGCCCAGAGAGCAACCCCCTCTGTTGCAGAGTTCCGTCACTGCGCCGCGACCGCAAAGAGCGGTTCGGGAGCCGCGATCTCATAGACCGCGCTGAACGGGGACTTCGTCTGCGACCAGCCTCGCCGGGCTGCCTCCCTGAAAGTGGAAGGGTCAGTTCGCCGAGCAGGTATTCGCTTTTCACCGGAATTTCCCGGGTCCCGGCCGGCTCCTTTCGCTACCGCTGGGGCGAGGAATCCGACGCCGTCCTCAGCACCGCGCTGGACCTTTCCCGCACCAGAGCGGTCGGGGTGCAGGTGGGCAGGCGGACCTTCGTCGCACCGGTTGGCTCGAGCTAGCCCAGTTGGCTCGAGCATCCATCGCATACCTCCCGGCACGCCCGGCGAACTGCGAAAGGCCGCGCCCATTGGGGCGCGGCCTTTCTTCAGTCGTACGGCTCGAAGAGCAAATGCTGCTACTCGTGGGTTCTCTATGCTCCTCTCACTCGATCCAAAGACCGGGACCGTAAGTCGAGTACGTTGCCGACCAGGTCGCTTCTTTCGGGCAGAGTGCGCTAAAGCCATCACGGGTGACTTTCTCGTTGTTGGCAACGATTTCGGTATTCCCCGATTCGCCCTGAGCGCTGACGTCGAGCGTCGACGACACGGTATAACCGCACTGAACCGTGAGCCCGAGAATTTTGCAACCGGAGAAACGGACCCGAGCGGTGCCCGAGCCGCCACTCGAAACGGTCAGGGCTCCAGCACCTTCCGCTCCCGCCGCATAGGTCGTCGGGAACGAGAGGTGTTCTGCTTCCGCGCTCGAGCAAGTGCCGGTGCAGCTCGAGAAGCTCAGGCCGGATATCGAGCCGCTCGATCGCCTCAGCCGACTGCCTTCGATATGCGATTGGCAGCTGGTGTTGAACGATTCGCCGGAGACGAACGACGACGACGATGCATTACCGCTATATTCGAGGCCTGGCGTTTCATAGCTCGCGTTCCAGGTCCACGTCCCGACCGTGCAGACTCCTGGGGAGCCGCTTTCCAGTTTGAGCGAGGTGCTCGTCGAGAGCGTCGCCGGCGAACCACCGTCGAGGGCAAACGACATCGATTCAGCCCCCCAAGTGCATTCCGCTTTGAACCCTGATTTTGAGCAGTTATGGAACTGAAACGCCGGGTTGCCTTTACCGCTGCCCGTGACTTTCATCGTGCCGTCTCCGGATCCACTCCCCGTTATCTGGACGTTGTAGGGAAGATGCACCGCTTCAGCGGCTCCACACCAGAACACGCTGCAGTTGCTGAGGCTCAGTTCGGTGATTTCGCCGGAGATCGAGCCGCCTTCTTCTTTGTTCGCTTTGATCGTCATCGATGACGAGCTGCAGCTCGCATTAAAAGGTGAACCGGCGAGTTCGAATTTCGAGGCGTCGGCTGAGAGGCTGGTGGGCAAAGTGTAAACGCTACCTTCGGGACATTGTGTGCCGTAAGTGTTCACTTTGCACAGTGTAGTCGCAGATGCCGAACTCACTCCGCCGAAAGCAGCGACAATCAGGCCTGCAAGTGCTGCAAGGCAAAGCATTTTGATGATCTTCATTAGTTCCTCCTTGGATGGTCGAACCACGATTTCGTGACTGACCCACATTGAGTTCAGTCTCGCTGTTCTCCATCCGGGCTGCACTATCCATGTGACAGTCTTTGGGAGGTAAGATTTGCCAGGTGCAAGTCCTCACCCGACGAATCAAGCGCCTCCATGTCGAGTGCCGCTTCCAGTTCGATCGCGCAGGCACTCAGCGGCCGGCCGAGCCGCTGCTCGATCGCGCGCAGCCTATGTGTCACCGCTTGACGGCTGACCCCAAGCGTTGCCGCCGCCGAGGAAGCGTTGCGCCCGGCGGCAAAATACGCGCGCAGCGTAGTCCGCGCCATCTCGCCGCCATCGCGCTCCTCCGCCAGCGGCACGAGGTAGAGCTCTCGCAGCGAGGTCGCGAGCAGGTCGTCCTGCAGCATCGAGGCGAGCAGGGCAACACCCGCGTAGCGAATTAGCGTTCCCGGGCTGCGTGTGGCTATCGGCAGCGCTGCCTTGGCCTGGCCGTGTGTGATGCGCCATCCGGAAATTCCGGCAATGGCCTCTCCGGCCGCGAGCGAGACGCCGCTGGGCAGGCTACGGAAGGCAAGAGACTCGAGCTTGGCAGAGCTGAATCCGTCCCGAGCGCCAAGCCAGGCCCATGCGACATCCGTGGCGGGCCTGACGAGAAGCAGCCGGCAATCGAGCGAGGCAGCGAGGTCGCGGACCGCCTCGGCAGCCTCGACGCCGTTCGCAATCAGGCCGAGATGCCAGAGATCGAAGTCATAGCCGAGCTTGGAGGTGTCGACCAATTCGCCGGCGAGCAATCGTTCGACCGACTCGATCCGTCGCTGCTCCGAGGAGCGGGACCGCTGGCTGCTCTCCTCGCGCAGGTACTCCTCGCTGACAGCGGCGAGCAGGCGGTCGAAGAGCGACGCCTGGGACCGGATCAACTGTTGCAGCGCGTCTTCTCCCATCAAATCCGCGTGGGCGGCCTCTTCCAGCAACAGGTCGGTCAGCAATGTGTAGCCAGCGAAGTAGCGACGCAAGACGGTGTCGAGCCCGATGCCGTTGCGCGCGGCGAGGCGGACCTGGGCAAACAGGGCGGCGGGAATCGGCGGCGGCGCCTCGGCGGCCGCCCTCACCGCCGCGAGGCCATAGTCGAGGGCGGCCGTGACGGCGGCACGCAGCCCGTCGGCGTACTCGGGATCGAGGGCCTCGCCCGGTTTGGCGAGGGCGAGGATTCGCGTCAAGACCACCTGTTCGATCTCGGGACGACGGGCCTGCAGGCGCTCGGAGAGCGCGCTGCGGGCTTCGCCGGGGCTCCGTGCCATCCGCTACCGGTAAAGCACAACGTAAAACGGCGCTTTGACCAACCCCCCGTTGTGCGTCTGCACCTCGACCGCGGGCGCCGCGCAGGAGCCGGTGCCACCGATCGTCACGTAGGCGGTGAGGTTGCCCGAGCCGTTATAGCGGGGGGTGACCTGGGCGCCCTTGGGGCTTAGCCCTGTGACCGAGACGCAGTAGATGCCGGCTTCTTTTCCCTGGCTGACCGATACCTGGCCCTTGGACTGGGAGGTGTCGATGACGCCTTCCTGGCTGACAGAGGCAAAGGCGACCGGGTTGGCCGATTCGGCGAAGGTGGCGATCTCTGCTGCGTGGGCCGAGGGCACCTGGCCGACGCTCGCCTCGTTCAGTTGCGCTCCGGTTACCGCCTCTGCTGCGATCTTCTCGGTCGAGACCGCTTCGCTTTGCAGTTTCGATCCGGAAACGGATCCGTTGGCGAGCTTTTGTTCCTTGACCGCGAAGTTGGCGAGCTTGCCGCTCTTGACCGAGGCCGCCTTCAGCTTCGGTGCGGTGACCGAGTTCTTTCTGAGCTTCTTCGCCGTGACCGCTCCGGGGCGCAATTGGCTTGCCCCAACCGACCTATCGGGCAATTGGCCGATCGCGTAGGCGCTGGCTCCGCCCAGGGTCAGGAACAGGGCCAGGGTGGCGGTGACGTTGGCATAGCTCAGGTGCCTCTTTAGGCGGCTCATCTGCGTCTCCCTCCTCCTCTTCTGCGCTCTTTAGCCCCGTGCCTTGCAGGAGCGGTTGAGGGTCGTGGTCAGGGTCCCCTGGCCCTTGAAGGCAAAGGAGGCTCGTACCAGGGGGAAGATCGCTCCGGGGAAGCCCTCGGGGGCCGGGCAGCCGGCGGCGAGAAAGCTCCTGCGCTTGCCGTGGGCCGAGTAGGTGCGGCCGAGCTTCAGGCTGAGGCCGGTGACGTAGCCCCAGTCCCCGGTCGCCTGGGGCAGCGAGGCGTGCATCACGATTCCGAAGGTGCCCCTGCGGTGCTCGATCTGCAGCGGCAGGACGTAGGAGGTCGGGACCGGCTTGGTTCCGTAGATGTGGGCGAAGATCGCCGGCGCCCCTCTGAGCACGCCGTTGAAGGCCAGGACCTTGCCTTGGGATGGAAACGGCGATTGCTCTGGGAAGCGCACGTCTGCCGAGAAGCTGCCTTCGCCGATCAGCGAGGGCCCGCAGGCGAGCATCGCCTCCTGGGTGGTCGATGGGTTGATCTTTCCCAATCGGCACCTGGGCAGGCCCCCGAGGTCGAGCCTGCCGGCTTTGTTGAAGGCGAAGGTGACCTCCTGCAGCTGGGGCAGGGCTCCCTGCTTGGTCGAGGCGATGCGCCCGCCGATCGAGATCTTCACCGGGGCCACTCCGTGGCGCGGCAGCCTGGTTGGGCTGAGCTTTCCCGAGACCGAGACCCTGACGTGGTCGGATTGGACGAGCTCTGCCTTGGCGGCGGGAGCCCAGGCTAAGAGGGCGAGGGCTCCCGCCGTGAGCAGGGCGCGCTTCAAGGGCGGTGCTTTTTGCTGCGAGTTGCCTTGCAATGGGCTTGCAGCTTCGGCCGCAGCGTTGCCTGCTTGCCGTTTTGAGCGGAGAATTCGGCGCTCAGGCGGTAGGCGCGGGCGCAGATGTCTCTGCTGTTGACCAGGAGGCCCTTCTTGCCGCCCTGCATCGTGATCGTGAAGTCTTCGACCGGTGCGTCTGGGATCTGTTCGAAGTTGGCCCTGATCCCGCCGCCGATCGAGTCGATCCTGCCGACGACTTCGACCTCGACGATGCCGTGCAGGTCGGCCACCAGGTCGGGCAGCTTGTGGCTCGAGGAGCGCAGGTAGACCGGTCCCGATAGCTCTTCGTCCAGCAGCGGCGTGTGGGCCGCCGCGTGGCCGTAGATCGAGCCCGCCGGGCAGGCGTCTGCGGCGAACTGGACCCTGGTGCAGACGGTCCGTATGTGGCTTTGGTCGAGGAACTCCGAACGAGGCAGGGTGACGATCGCGCTCTTCACGTTGGCATCGCCTTCGCGTGCTTTGAAGAGCGCCCTGAATTTGGGATGGGCGCCGCGTTTGGTGCCGCCGAAGAGGTGGGTCTGCAGGCGTGGCTTGAAGCCGAGCGAGGCGCAGTCGGCCGCCTGGAAGGGGGTCGATGAGGTCTTCGACTTGCCTTCGGAGCTGAATAGGGAGCCGCTCAATGCAAAGCGGTCGCAGTTGGTCGGGTTGAGGATGAAGTGGCTTCTGTCGAGGTGGACCTGGATGTCTCTGACCCGGACCGGGATGCCCTTGAAGATCAGCGGCAGCTTGTCGGTGACCAGGTGCAGTTCGGCGGTCTTCGGGTTGACGTAGCCCGGGGCGCGGGTGACGATGTTGCCGAGGTCGAAGGGGCCTGCCTTCGCCGGGACTATGGCGACACCTGAGACAGGCGCGCCTTTGTAGGGGCCGGCCAGGTAGACCTTGCCCTTGACGTAGGTGATGACTTGGCCTACTCCGGCTCCGGCGTCGACGCTGCCGACCAGAGAGGAGGCCGGACAGCTCGGGTTGGCCTGCTCTTCGGCGCCCGTCCTGTCGGGGTTTGCCGCAGCTGCGATCGCAGCGTCCGAGCAGCGGCCGACGCCTTTGATCGAAGCCAAGAGCCCCGGGGGAGCGGTTCCTTCTGCGACCGAGAGCTCCTGCTCGAGGTCGGTGCGGGTCATCCGCAGCTCCATCGGGCTATAGGAGCCGGCGGCGTTGTTCAGCGTGCCGCCCGATAGCTGCGGGTCGAAGGGACGGTCTGCAAGTGAATTGAGGCACGGGCTGCCGTCGGGGTTCTTGGTGATCTTGAAGTTGGAGTCGACCTCGATCGGCACGGCCGGTTCGTGCCAGGAGTAGAAGGTGGCCTGAATCGTCTTGCGCCCGCAGGTCTGCGGGTTGACCAGACCTGCTCTGAGGCCGCCCTTCAGGTTCATCTCGATGTCCGATACCGGGAACTGGGGCAGGTCGTCGAAGGTGGTCGTGATCTGGCCCGTGGCCGGGTCGAGGTCGGCCCTGCCCGCGATCTTCACCAGGATCCCCCGGTCCGGCTGCTGGATCACCAGGTAGAGCGAGAGGAAGTTGTGGAAGGGGTTGTCGTTCTGCTTGGCGATATAGACGAAGCCTTCGGGCTGTTCGTCTACCGGAAGCGCCGGCGTGTGCAGGGTCAGCGTCCCGTACTGGGACGCGTCAGGGCAGCTCACCGGGTCGTTGGTGCCGAGGCCGATCTGGGAGGGCGAGCAGGACTCGAGCCCCTGGGCCGCTGCCGGGTTGATCGTCATCCCTTCCGGGAAGGTGACGACGACTTTCTTCATCGGCGGCGTGCCGATCCCCTTGACGAAGCCTTCCTCGGCGTAGAGCTTTTTCGCTTCATCGACCGTGTCGTCGCGCTGGGGCACTTCCAGGTGCACGTCGAGGCCGGTGGGGGCTCCTGCGTCCTTGGTCGTCGGCTGCAGCGAGGTATTCGGTTCGAAGCGGAAGCGCGGGTCTTCGCAGCCGGTGACGTTGAGGGGATGGCTGTCCTCCTGCACGGCGGAGAATTCTCCAGGATGGCTGTAGGAATCGACGCGGATTCGGTCGCCGCCGTTGTCAAAGCCGCAGTCCATCGGGTTGGTGAAGAAGGGCCGGATCGGCGAGCCGCCCCAGGGAGCCCCGAGGGCGATGCCCCCGGGCTGTCCTTCGGAGAAAAAGCGGAACCTGTCGTGCGCCGGGTCCGCTGGGACCCCCCACAGCGTGACTTCGGCGCCGCGCACGTCGACCCCGGCGGCGATGTTCGGCGTAACCGACTTGATCGCGTAGTTCTGCGCCGGGTCCAGGGTCGCGTAGATGTGGCCGATGACGACACCGCCGGCATTGAAGGCGAGGTCGACTGGGGTGCCCTGCGGCGGCGCCACGTTGTAGAGGGCGACGCGGTTGAGCAGCCGGTTCGGGTTGAAGATGCAACAGCCACGGCCGTTGCGACCGCCGCCGAGGGCCGCAGGAATGTTGAGGTAGCCGACCTGCGTGTCCGGCGGGCAGGCGGTCGAGTTGGGGCTGGCGCCGACTTCCGCGAACACGGTCGGGTCGCACTTCGGCAGCGCCTCCGGGTTGCCTATCTGTCCTCGCGGCAGGCTCACCTCGACCGTCCTGACGAAAGCGTTCGCGAGGGTTTCGCGCGTTCCGTCAACTGGCGAGATGCGACTTTCGTCGGTGAAGTCGAAGTTGACCCGCTGCTCGACAGGATGATCGCCCGCCTGGCGTGCGCGCGAGCCATCGGGGTAGACGCGGTCGAAGAGGTCGGCTTCGAAGCTGCCGGGAATCGTGCCGAAGGTCGATGGCGGTTCCCCGAAGGAGACCTGGTCGGAGTCGGTGAAGGGCGGAGCGCCCCCGCCTTCGACCGTTGCCGTGTTGGTCGCGGTGCCCGAAGCGCCATGATCGACGGCGACGTCGACGAAGATCTGCGGCAGGTAGCCGTCATCCTGGGCCTTCGAGCTCGACGATTTGCCCTGTTCGAAGAGGAGCAGGTCGAATAGCGTCAATTCGCAGGTGACGGTTTCGGTGCCGATCCCGGTACAGGTCGGGGAGAGGCCGAAGGCCGCTTCGCACAACGGCCAACCCTGTTCCTCGCAGAATTCGTAGATCGTGTCAGGTCCCCAGGTGATGTCGGTCGCGGTGACGCCGCTGGGCAGCTCGTCGGTGATCGTGAAGCCTTCTTCGAGGTCGGCTTCGCCGATGTTGCGGGCCTGCAGGGTGAACTGGCCGGCGCCACCCGGGGTCAGGGTCGTATCGCCCCAGGTCGCTTTGACGTCTGCCCCGGTGGCCGCCTGGGCGCTGCTTGCGCCGAGGGCAACCAGTACAAGAACGAAGAAGCCTGCGGTAAGGCGTTTCACTTGGTCCTCCCTGCGTCATGGCCGGCTCGGGCCCTATGCGTGTGTCTCTTGTGTTTCCTCACGCAGCGTCGTTTGGCAGCGCCCCGTTTCCTCGCACAGGGACGCTTCGGCTTGGAGCTGCTCTTCTCATTGCCGGCGCCGCTGAAGGCTGAGCTGGCCGACCGCTCCGCTTGCGGGGCGGCCTGCAGCGGGCCCTGGCAGGAGTCCTCCGAGCAATGGACCGGCGGGCTCGGCGGTTCGAAGCCACCGCCGATCCGCGCGTCGTACAAGTTCCCCACCCCGTCCTGCTCAAAGCCGGTCAGATGCGGGTCGACGACCGTGAAGAGCACGTTCGAGCCGTCGGCGTCGATTCCCTGCACCTTCGGCTGGGCGAACTCCGCTGCCGGGTATTCGGTGACGCCGTTGGTGATCAACCGCTGCACGCCGTTGCGCCATTCATAGGCGTCGCGCCCGCCGTTGACGTCGGCGGCCAGCAGCGGCACCGGCGTGACGAAGGCGGCGGTCGAGCCATCCTCCGAGAGCACCAGCCCGCTGGATTCGTTGAACCCGCCGGACGATCCGCCATGAGCGCAGGAGATGCACTCGAGGCTGCCCTCCCCGTCTTCGTACAGATAGACCTCTTCCGAGGCTCCACCGTCGGTTCGATCGGCGGTGTAGTGGGGTTCGGGATGGGTACGGAAGAGAAGCGTGGTTCCATCGTCGGAAAGCAGGGAGAACGACCGCTCGAGCAAGCTCCTGAAGGATGCGTTCTTTGCGACGAACCGCACCAGGCCACCGCTGAGGACGTAGAGATTGAGATCCGATCCCGTCAGAGGGTGGCCGGGCACCAGTTCCCGGTGCGATTCGAAGTAGATGTGCGAGAAGTCCCGGGAGATCAGGATCGGGACGTAGTTTTCGTTCGTGCTTTTTTCTATCCGAGCATCGGGGACGATGCAGCTCAGACAGGTCGCTTCTTCGCTGGACTGGTCCCAGCGGTAGAGGTCGATTCCCTGGTTGGTATCGGCCGGGTCGAGGTGGCTGCGGGTTGCGAAGTAGCCGAGGCGACCGTCGGGCGCAGCGGTGACGAACGAGACGTCGGTGCCGTCGCCGCCGGGGTCGATCAGCTTCGTTTCCCCCGCTTGGCGATCGCGAACGTACAAGCCCCACGGCTTGTCGCATTCGCCGTTGGGCTTGGCCTCGAAGTAGACGATCGAGGCATCGCTGGTGGCGATCATGTGGTAGCCCCTGCGCCACTGCAACGCCGCTCCAGCCGTGCTTCCTGGTTTGAAAGTTTCGCCGCCGACGAAGCTTGGGCCTTCGAGCAGACCGCAGCTGCTCGGCGTGCCGTCGGGCATGATGCTGATCACTTCGCCCGAGCCATCGCCGATTTCCTCGAGTTGCTCGCTGGCGTGGTTGATGTCGAGGACGTGGGCGCCGTCATCGGTCATGTCCAGATGCCCCGGGCCGTCGTTTTCTTCGCTCCAGCTGTAGGTCTGCAGCACCTGCTGGTTCTGGCTGTCGTCGAGACGGACGCGCGTGGCTTCGGTCGCATTGCCGAAGAAGAGGTCTTCCTTCACGTCGAAGATCGACCGTGAGAAGTCCGGCGTGGCGGCGAGGATCCCGTAGGCGAGCTCGCCACCACCGACCTGCTGGGAGACCGGTGGCACCAGGACCCGCGAATGCCAGCCGTCACCCCCCCGTTGGGCGAGGAAGATGTTGCCGATGCCGCTGACGCCTCCAGGCGCGCCCCCTCCCACGGTCCACAACGCCCGGTTGCCGCTGGGTGAGATACCGGAGACGCTCAGGTTCACGGCGCCGACGGCGTTCTGATTGCCCTTGTCGGGGTTGTTGACCAGCTCGATGCCGCGCTTAGGCGGGGTCATCTCCGCCGTGCTGCGGGTGGTGAAGGTCTTGACGCCGCCCTGCGGGGAGGCTGGGCCGGCGTCGCTTTCGGCGCTGAAGCGGTAGCTGTATGGGGTGCTGGGGTCGAGGCCCGGCAGCTCCTCGGCGACGACGACCTGTTCACGCGCGCCGCCGCTGTATTGCTGGTCAGGCAGGGCGCTCCAAGTGGCGCCGCCGTCTTCGCTCCATTCGAAGCGATAGGTGAGCGGGTGGGCGGCATCTGCCCCTTCGGGGTCGATGAGGCCGTTGAGGCGGGCCGTGGTGTCGGTGCGGGGCGCGGCGAAGGCGGTTTCGGCCAGGGTCGGCGCCACCGGGTCGGTGGTGAATTCCTTGACAGCGGAGTTGGTCGTGCCGCCGCCGTTGCTGGCGGCGATCCGCACGCAGTAGTGCTGGTTGGGGAGCAGCCCGACCAGTTCTTCGGCGACCGCCTGCGGGCTGCTTGCTTCCGATTCGAGCTTGTGTTCATCCTGGCTGGAGAAGCCGGTGGCGCAGGCGGGGTCGGTGCTCAGCTGCAAGCGCCAGGTGGTGCCGAAGTCTTCCTTGGGGTCGACCGTGCCGCTGACTTCGGCGCTGGTGGCGCTGACCGCGCTGGGGTCTGCGATCGTCACCTCCGGCGCCGAGGGCGTCGCGGTGGTGAAGGTGACCGGCGCCGAGACCGAGCGCAGGCCGGTTGCGCTGTTTAGGCCGACCAGCCGTGCCTGGTAGGTGGTGTCGCCCTTGAGGCCGGTGGGGGTGAAGGCGACGCTGTGTTCGAGGCTGTCTTCGGCGAGGCTTTGCGGGGTCGAGGATTGGGCGCGGCGCCACTGGAAGGTGGACGTGCTGTCCTTCCATTCGAAGAAGTAGGCGTTGGGGACGCTCTGCGGGTTGACCTTGCCGTTCAGCTTGGCCTTGGAGATTTCGATTTCGCTTGCCGCTTCCGCCGTCGGGTCGGGGGTCGTGCCGGTGGCGATCGGGCCCAGGGCTTTGATCGTGCCGGTCTTGACCGGGGAATTGGGACCGACGAACTGGCTGACGTAGACGCGGTCTAGAGCAGGGTTGTAGGCGATTCCGAAGCTTTCGTAGAGCACGCCGAGGCCGAAGCTGCCGACCAGGGCGCCGCTCGAGTCGAACTCCTTGAAGAAGTCGCCGCTGCCGAAGTTGTCCTGGTGCAGGCTGAAGACGTGGCCGGTGAGGCTCGACTGATCTACGGCGACGCCTTTGATGCCTTCGACGCCGGTGTCGACGGTAGAGCTGAGCACGCCGCCGACGTACTTGTCCAGGGCGCCGCCGTCGAGCACGTATACGTCGCCGTTCCTGGCCACATCGAGAGCGCAGGGGTTGGTTGCGGCAAAGGAGCCGATTTCCGCCGGCGGGCTGCCGCTGGCAGCGTACTCGCGCACCCTGCCGGCGCTGCTGTCGCCGAGCCAGAGGTGGCCTTCGGTATCGACGGCGACGCCGCAGGCGCCGTTGTTTCCCGCGGTCGAGAGGCGCCAGAGGAAGGCCCCCGCCGGGCTGAAGGCATCGACGGTGTTTCCGTTGTTGGCGACGTAGATGCGACCGGTGTTGACCGGCGAGTCGTCGACGGCGATGCGGGCGCCTGAGTTGAATTCGAATTCCCCGCCCGGGGTTTCGCTGCCGTCAAGCGAGGAGGTCCCGGTGGCGGAGAAGTTCGCCGCGACGCCGCTGGCGTCGAACTTGTCGATCACTTCGTTGGTCAGGTCGAGCGCGTAGAGGTTGCCGCTCGATTCGTCGACCGCCATGCCCACCCTCATCTCTTCGATCGTGCCGGCGGTGGTGTCGGAGCCGTTGAAGCTGAAGAGCAGCGGGCGGTCGGTGACGCTCGCCGCGAGGGCAGGGGCGGCGGCGAAGAGAACTGCGCCGATCGCGAGCAGGGCCGCCAGCGCGGCGGTTGCCTTGGTCTTAGTCGATCCCGCGGTCGATGCCTTCGAGTGGCGTCTCACGTAGCTCTCTCCTTGTCCCTTCGAGCCCTCTGCCGGCCGCTTCCCTTTGCGGCCTCCTGGTGCTCGGTTTCCCTTGATGTCGCTTCTCGCCGCCCTCCTGGAAGACGGCGCCTCGGCAGCATAAAAGAAATGGTTTACAAATGCAAGGGAGAGTTTTTAAGATGAAGGCATTTGGCTCTGTAGAGAGTTGAAATTGACCTACAAGATCGGCGGGAGAGGTGGGCTAAGGGGCCGCTGCGGCCTGGCGCTTGGCCTCTTCGCGGCCCAGATAGGGCGCGAGGGCGAGCTCAACCAAATCTGGTAGCAGCGCCCGCAGGGACGTGCCGGTGGAGAGAGGTCCATATGGACCTCTCTCCACCGGCACGTGGAAGTTGAGGCGGCGGACGATCAGGGTCGCAATGCCGCCGATCAGGGCCTGGTCGCGGACTTCCATGTCGAGCTCGGAGGGCGGGGGCTCGGGGCGCAGGGTCGCGGCCAGGAGCTGCATCGCCTCGCGGTAGCGGGCGGCCACCTCGCCGCCGGCCGCCAGGGGCTCGATCAGGAAGCAGCGTGAGACCGCGGCGTCGCGGGCGAGGACGTCGAGCAGGGCGGCGAGACGGGCGCGCACTCGCTCGGGCCAGGGCTCCCCCGCCCCCGGTGCCGCCAGCATCGAGTCGAGGACGTGGGCCTCGATCATCTCGTAGGCAGCGCCGAAGCAGTCCTCCTTGTCCTCGAAGTACTCGTAGAAGGTGCGGCGGGAGATCTTCGCCGCGGCGGTGATGCTGGCGATCGTCGTCGCGTTGTAGCCGCGTTCGGCGACCGCCTCGACCACGCCGTTGAGCAGGCGTTCGCGCTGGTTCTCGGCGACGAAGACGCGGGGCAGGCCGTGGCGTCCGGGCGGCAGGCGATCGCTGCCGACCAGCGCCCCAGCGGCCTGTGAGCCCCCGTCAGCCATCGCCGAGGTAGGGGGCGAGGGCGATGTCGACGAGCTGCGGGTAGAGCGCCTCCAGTCCCTCCGCGTCCCCTGTCTCCAGCCGCTCGCGCAGCAGCCAGGCGAGGGCGCCGGCGGTCGCCTCCTCGTGGGTGGCGGGCAGGTCGGGGGGCGCCGTCTTCAGCGCCCGACCCTCGCGCAGCTTTGCCGCCACCCGGTCGAGCGCCGCCTCGAAGCGCAGGCTCAGCTCCGGTCCGCCGGTCTGCGCCTCGACCAGGCAAAGCCGCGCCCGCTCGGGCTCGGCGGCGATCAGCGCCGTCAGCGCCCGCAGGCCGGTCGCGATCTGTTCGGGCCAGGAGAGCCCACCGGAGGCCGGGTCGCCGCAGGCCGCGCGCGAGAGCTCGTCCGCCCCCGCCTCGACCGTCCGGTCGAGGGCGGCGACGAAACAGGCTTCCTTGCCCTCGAAGAACTCGTAGAAGGTGACCGAGGAGACGCCCGCCGCCTTGACGATCGCTTCTATCGAGGTTGCGGCAACGCCGCGCTCCGCGATCAGCCTCTCGGCCGCATCGAGGATCCGCTCACGCTGCGGAGGCGAAAGGGCTCTCTCGCCCGCGTCTCCCCCCCGCCGCGGAGACGGCTTCGACGCCAGTCTTTGCGAGAGGTACTGCATGGATCGAGGGTAGCCGACTTGAGAAAGATTTCATATCTGGCAAAAAAGGAGTAGTTTTTATAGAGCCTATGTCAGCGGAAGCCTCAGCTGCGACGAATCAGGCGGTTTCGCTGAACGCGAACGGAGGCTCTGAGCTGGATATTCGCGAGGGGGCGATGGAAGGCGTGCTGGCCGCCTGCGGCGAGCTCGGCTTCCGCGAGACCTCGGTGCGCACGATCCTCGAGCGCAGCGGCGGCCACCGGGCGCAGTTCTACCAGCACTTCGAGAGCAAGGAGGACTGCTTCGCTCAGGCCTACGCCGTCTGGATCGACCGGCTCTGCGTCAATCTGCTCGAGGTCGCGGCGACCACACCCGGCTGGGAGGCGGGCATGCGCGAGGCGATCGTGCGGCTGTTCCAGTTCGTCAGCGCCCGCCCGGCGATCTCCCGGGCGCTCTTCGTCGAGGTGCAGATCGCCGGCGAGCCGGCGATCGCCCGCCACGAAGCGGCGGTGGAGCGGCTCGCCGCGGCGATCGACGGCGCCCGCGCCGGCATCGATCCGGAGGAGGCGCCGCCGGATGCGACCGGCATCTTCGTCGTCGGCGGGATCGAGGCCTGTGTCGGCGAGGCGCTGAGCGCCGGCGACCCGGGCCGGGTTTGGGACGCGCTGCCGGAGCTGATGCACTTCGCCGCCGGCTCCTACTTCGGCAAGGAGGCGGCGGAGGGGGCTTTCGAGCGGGCGAGCATCTTCCTCACACGCGAGCGAGCCCGGCTGACGGGAGTAGCGGAATGACCGAGCTGCGGCTGATCGGGGGCACCGCCCTGGCGGAGCCGGTGGAGGCCGAGGTTGCCCAACCGCTGCGCCTGCCGCCGGGCCGGCACGGCATCCCCGCCGACCTCGTCCGGGCGCACCAGCGCCAGCGCCTGCTGGAGGCCGCAACCGCCGCGCTCGCCGAGCAGGGCTACGGCCGCCTCACCGCGACACGCGTGACCGAGCTGGCCGGCGTCTCCAGCCGCACCTTCTACCAGCACTTCGAGGACCTCTGGGCCTGTCTGCTGGCGGCCTATGAGAACGAGGCCGGCCTGCTCAGCGCCGAGATCGAGCGCGCCTGCGCGGCGCTGGTCGAAGCGCGCGGGCCGCTCGCCGAGGCTGACCGCCGCGGCCGGGCACACGCCGGGATCGCCGCGGGGCTCGACCACCTCGCCGCCCGGCCTGCCGTCGCCCGCCTGCTCAGCGCCGAGCCGCCGCCGCAGATCGCGCCGCTCGCCGCCGCTCGCCGCGACCTGATCGAACGCCTCGGCGCGATGCTGCGCTCGGTCCTCACCGACCCAGCCGGCGCCACCCCCCTACCCGGCCTGGAGCGCCGCCTGATCGGCGCCGCCCTGGCGCTGATCTCCACTCGCGCCGCAAGCGGCGACCCGCAGCGCCTGCGCGAGCTCGAGCCGGAGCTGAGCGAGCTACTGCTCGCTTCCCTCTGAGTCGAAGACCTGTTCGACGAATGGGCTAGACCCGGTGCAGCGAGCGCTCCGGCACGAAGACGCCGCGGCGCCGAAATGCCGCAGGCGCCTGTGCGATCGCCGCCGGGCGAAAGCCGGGGACATCGCTGACGAACCAGAAGCACTCGAGAAAACGGTCCGCCTCGGTGCACCAAGCCGGCATTTGCAGGCCATGGACCGCCGCGACATGCTCTGCCAGAGCGCCGAGGTAGGCATCGCTGCGAGGGTCGCCGGTCAGGGCCGGCCGCTCGGCGATCGCCGCCACCCGCGAGCGATCGTCACCCCTCAGAGCGAACTCATCGAGAAACTCGCGGACGGCGTGCTGAAAATCCTCCCCTTCGCTTACTCGACGGGCCACGGTGGCGAGGTCCGTGCCCAGTCTGCCCGCACCAGGAGGATTCGCGGCAAGCCAATCGGAGTGGGTCGTAAGGGCGGTTGCCATGATGATGGCGATGGTACGCGCTGGGCATGCCAGTGCGCGAGGGCGGTGGTCTCCGGGCCGGGCCGTTGCGCTGTAAATTGCCTAAGTGACGAAAGTCACAGCCACCGTACACATCCGCGTTCGAGGGTAGACGATCACGTGCAGACTGCGTCGCAAAAGCCACTAGAGCTGATCTTGGCTCGCAACCTGATGTCGGCTCTGTCGACCCCTGCCTTCCTGGTCGACGAGGGCGGCTTGCTCGTCTTCTACAACGAGGCGGCGGGGATGCTGCTCGGCAAGCCCTGGGAGGAGCTGGGCACGGTTGGCGCCGAGGAGTGGGGCGCCCTCTTCGGCCCCTTCGACGACGAGGGCGAGCCGATCCCCTACGACTCGCTGCCGCTGGTCACCGCGGTGCGCGACGACCGTCCCGCCCACGCCGAATTCGAGATCCGCTCGACCGACGGCGCTCACCATCGGGTCGAGGTCTCCGCCTTCCCAATTCAGACCGCGCACGGCTCACGCGGGGCGATCGCCGTCTTCTGGCCCGCCTCGGCAAGCGGATCGGCCGCCTGAGATGAAGGTCAAGCTCTGGGGCACGCGTGGCTCGGTCCCCTCCCCAGGGCCGGAGACGATCCGCTACGGCGGCAACACCTCCTGCGTCGGCGTCACCCTCTCCGACGGCTCGCTGCTGGCGCTCGACGCCGGCACCGGCATCCGCAACCTCGGCCTCTCGCTGCCCGACGAGCCCTCGCGCCTGCACATCCTCCTCACCCACCTGCACCTCGACCACATCCAGGGCCTGGTCTTCTTCGCGCCCGCCTTCCGCCCGCAGACCGAGATCGTCATCTGGGGTCCCGCCTCGCCCGAGGCCTCGCTGCGCGACCGCATCGCCCGCTACATCTCGGCCCCGCTCTCGCCGGTCGAGGTGCGCGAGCTGCCCTGCGACGTCTCCTTCCGCCACACGCCGCAGAGCGAGTGGGAGATCGGCCCGGCGCGGATCCGCGCCGCCTCGGTCTCCCACCGGGGCCCGACCCTGGGCTACCGGATCGACGACGGCGAAGACTCCCTCGCCTACATCCCCGACCACGAGCCAGCGCTCGGCGCCGACCTCGACACGCTCGGGGAGGAGTGGATCTCCGGCTTCGATCTCGCCCACGATGCCTCGCTGCTGATCCACGACGGCCAGTACGCAGATGCCGAGTACCCCAACCACCTCGGCTGGGGACACTCCTCGCTCTCGCACGCGCTCAGCTTCGCCCGTCGCACCGGCGCCGAGCGCACGGTCCTCTTCCACCATGACCCGCTGCATTCCGACGATCGGCTCGATCGGCTGGCGGCGGAAGCGCGTGAGCGCTGGACGGCGGCGGGCGGCGATCCAGAGGCGATCGAGCTGGCAGTCGAGGGGGCTGAATTAGATGTGCGGGCGCTGGCAGCGCGCACGGTTCAGCCGGCTTAGGCAATACTTCTGTCCCTGTTTCGGTACGAATAGAGTGCTTTTTTCGTTTGGTCCGTTACCCTGCGCTTTGGATGTCCTCCCCTTCCAGTCGGATCGACTCCAAAGCTAAGCGCTCGGCGCTGGTCCGGGGCGCCCTCTCGGTCGCGCGTCGCGCCCACGCCGGCCAGTTCCGCCAGACCGGCTGCGACGAGATTCCCTTCATCGAGCACTCGCTCGCCGTCGGCGAGCTGCTGGCCGAGCAGTGCTATCCGGACGAGGTGCTGGCCGCCGGCATCCTGCACGACGTGGCGGAGCACGCCGAAGTCGACCCGGACTCGCTGCGTGGTCGCTTCGGCGACGACGTCGCCGACCTGGTCCAAGCGCTGACCGAAGATGCGACGATCGACGACTACGAGGAGCGCAAGGAGGAGCACCGCGAGCGGGTCGCGGCGGCCGGACCGCAGGCACAGGCGATCTTCGCCGCGGACAAGGCAGCCAACGTCGCGGTGCTGCGTGGCGCGTATGAGATCGTCGGCGAGAGCGTCGATGAAGACCTGCCGGTCTCGCTCGACGTCAAGATCCTGGTCTGGGAGTTCGACCTGGAAATGCTCTTCGCGCAGTCGCCGGACACGGCCATCGTCGACCGGTTCGCCGATGAGATGGTCGGGCTCTGGGGGCAGCGGGCCGAAGGCGAGCGGGCGCCACTATGCTGAGTCCGAGTCGCGCCGCTGCTCGCCGATCAGCCTGAAGCGCCGCCGCAGCGGCAGGACGCCCCAGAGCACGGCGAAGAGCAGGGCCGCGCCGGCGCTGAAGACGACGGTTGCCGGACTGCCGAAGAGCACGTCGGTGATCAGCATGATCGCGCCGGTCATCGCCAGCGCGAGGAAGCCGAGACCGGCAATCGTCAGGCGATTGGAGAGGAAGATGAGCTGGCGCTTCTGCTGCAGGTGAAAGGTGAGTCGGTGGTATGCGGTGGGCGAGATCAGCAATGCCGCCGAGATCGCCGTGCAGAGCAGGGTGGCGAAGTAGACCCTCTCCTCGAAGGGGGAGATCTGGGTGAAGTTGCGCTGGAACGGGACGGCGAGCAGGAAGGCGAAGAGGACCTGGACGCCGGGCAGCGCCACCCGCAGCTCCTGCAGCAGCTCGCCGAGGTTGCGGTCGAGGCGCTCGTCTTCACTCTCGTCGCGGCCGGAGGGGCGGTCCGTCATTGACCCACGATAAATGCCCCGCAGTCGATGCGTTCGCTGTTTGTAGCCCCAGGCGCCACAAACAGCGAACGCGGTCGCGAGAATAGGATCGCTCCGTGGGACGCCTCGCGGTCATCCTCGGCAGCGGCGCTGCCGGTCCCGGCGGCGCTGAGGTCGCCGCTGCAGCCGAGCCGCACGCAGTCGTTCTACAGCGACATGGGCCCGCCAATGCGTACGTCCTCCCCCACCGCATCGACCACGCGGCCAACCTGCGCTCGCTGCTCGAGGTGGGCTGCGACCGGGTGCTGGCAGTCTGCTCGGTCGGTTCGCTGAAGCCGGAGATCGGCGTCGGCGAGTTCGTCTGCCCGCACGACTTCATCGCCCTGCAGGTCACCGTCACCGTCTTCGACGACCCGCGCGGCCACGCGACGCCGGCCTTCGACCCCAGCTGGCGCGAGCAGGTCATCGCCGCTTGGGGCGCCCGCAAGGCCGGGCCCCTGCGCGACGGCGGCGTCTACTGGCAGACCAACGGCCCGCGCTTCGAGACGCCAGCCGAGATCGACCTGATCGCCGCCCACGCCGACCTGGTCGGGATGACGCTGGCCTCGGAGTGCATCGTCGCCGGCGAGCTCGGCCTCTCCTACGCGGCCGTCTGCGTCGTCGACAACCTCGCCAACGGCGTGGCGGCCCATCCCCTCTCCCCCGCCGAACTGGAACGCGACCGCGAGCGCAACGCGCTGCGCCTGCGCGACGACCTGGCCACCGCCCTCCCAACCCTCGGACGTGCCGGTGCGTAGAGATCCATATGGACACTGATCCACCGGCACGTCCGCTTGCGGTGACCGACGCCCTGCTGGAAGGGGCGGCCGTGGGGCTGCGCTGCGTGGACGGGACGATCGCGGCGCTCGGACCCGATGTCTCGCCCCAAGCCGGGGACGAGGTGATCGACGCGGCGGGGATGCCGCTGGTGCCGGCGCTGGTCAACGGGCACACGCATGCGGCGATGACGCTCTTCCGCGGCTACGGCGGTGACCTGCCGCTGATGCGCTGGCTGGAGGAGAAGATCTGGCCGGTCGAGGCGAAGCTGGACGACGAGGACGTCTACTGGGGCACGCGACTCGCCTGCGCCGAGATGATCCGTACCGGCACGGCGCGCTTCTGGGACATGTACTGGCAGCCGGGCGCGACGGCGCGGGCGGTTGAAGACGCCGGGCTGCGGGCGCACATCGGCGGGCCACTCTTCGATGCCGACGGCCGCACCAAGGAGATGCAGGCGCAGGCACTCGCCGACATCGAGGCATTGGCCGAGTGCGGACCAGCGATCGAGACCGCGCTTGCCCCGCACTCGATCTACACGGTCAGCGAAGCGCTGCTGCGCTGGGCAGGCGAACAGGCAACCGAGCGCGGGCTCGTCTTCCACATCCACCTCTCCGAGACCGAACGGGAGGTGAAAGATTGCCTCGGTGCGCACGGGGTCAGGCCGGCCGCCTACCTCGACCGCCTCGGCCTGCTCGGCGAGCGCACGCTGCTCGCCCACGGGGTCTGGCTCGACGACGCGGAGCTGGGACTGATCGCGGCGCGAGGCGCGACCGTCGTCGCCAACCCGGTCGCCAACATGAAGCTCGCCGTCGGCGGCTTCTTCCCCTACCCGGCAGCGCGGCGGGCCGGAGTCGCGGTCGGGCTCGGCACCGACGGTGCCGGCTCCAATGACTCACTCGACCTGCTCGCCGACCTCAAGCTCTTCGCCCTCGGCCAGCGCCACGCCAGCGGTGACCCGACGATCGTTCCCGCCGCTGAGGCGCTGGAGATCGCGACCGGCGCCCGGGCGCCCCTGCTGCGCAACGGGAGGACCGACAAAACGGCGGCCGCGGTCGCCGACCCCCTCACCCCTGGCGCCCCCGCTGACTTCCTGCTGCTGCGCGGCGGCTCGCCCGAACTCGGCATCGGCGAGCTCGCCTCTGACCTCGTCTACGCCGCCAGCGGCTCCGTCGTCGACACCACCGTCGTCGCCGGCCGTGTGCTGATGCGTGGCGGCGCGGTCGAGGGCAGCGAGGAAATCGTCGTCCGGGCAGCCGAGCGCGCGCATCGGCTGGGAATTGGCTGATGGCGGACGTACTCAGCACGATCGGCGACGGGTTCAAGCAGTCCTTCCTCATGGCCTACGAGGTCTGGTGGGCGCTGGTGCTCGGCTTCGCGATCTCGGCCATCGTGCAGGCCTGGGTGCCGAGCGAGCGGATCCAGGCGAGCCTCTCCGGCCGTGGGCCGAAGCCCGTGGCCCTGGCAACGGGCCTCGGCGCCGCCTCCTCCTCCTGCTCCTACGCGGCGATCGCGATCGCCCGCTCGCTGCTCCAGAAGGGCGCCTCGGCGACGACGGCGCTCTCCTTCCAATTTGCCTCGACCAACCTGGTCTGGGAGCTGGGCCTCGTGCTCTGGGTGCTGATCGGCTGGCAGTTCACCCTGGCGGAGTACATCGGCGGAATCATCCTGATCGTCTTGATGGCGGCATTGCTGCGCTTCTTCGTCTCGCCGCAGCTGGAAGAGCAGGCGCGCAGGCACGCTCAGGAGGCGCAGGAGGAACACGTGCACGACCACGGTGGCGGTGGCGACAAATGGACCGCGGTTGCCGACAACTTCCGCGCCGACTGGACGATGCTCTGGAAGGAGATCACGATCGGCTTCCTGCTCGCCGGCTTCATCGGCCTGCTTGGCGACGACTTCTTCAACTTCCTCTTCGTCACCGACGCGCCGGCCGCGATCCGCACGATCGAGAACGTCCTCGTCGGTCCGCTGATTGCGATCCTCAGCTTCGTCTGCTCGATCGGCAACGTGCCGCTGGCGGCGGTGCTCTGGTCGGGCGGGATCAGCTTCGCCGGCGTGATCGCCTTCATCTTCGCCGACCTGATCGTGCTGACGATCGTCGCCGCCTACCGCAAGTACTACGGCACCGCCTTCGCCCTGCGGATCACGGCGCTGATGTTCGTCACGATGGTGATCGCCGCGCTGATCGTCGACCTGATCTTCGGCCTCGCGGGGCTGATCCCGAGTGGCCCTCGGCCGACCCGCAACGACATCTTCGGCTCGGTCGAGGTCGACTACAAGCTCTTCCTCAACGTCCTCGGGCTGGCGGTTTTCGTCGCCCTGATGTGGAGAGCTCGTCGCAGTCGGGTATAGGCTCGCGGTGAGTGCCTGACCCTGAGGTCACTGACGAAGTCCCGTCCGCCGACGCCTCGGCAGTCCGCTACGAGAACGCCACCAAGCGCTACGGCGACTCCGCCGAGGCCGCGGTCGAGCGGCTGAATCTCGAGATCCCAGCCGGGGAGGTCTGCGTGCTGGTCGGCCCGTCGGGCTGCGGCAAGACGACCGCGATGCGGCTGGTCAACCGCACGGTCGAGCTGACCGAAGGCGACGTGCTGCTCGACGGTGAGTCGGTGCGCGACCGCGACCCGGCGCGCCTGCGACGGGAGACCGGCTACGTGATCCAGCAGATCGGCCTCTTTCCCCATCGCACGGTCGCCGAGAACATCGCCACCGTGCCGCACCTGCTGGGCTGGAAGAAGGAGCGGATCGGGGCGCGCACGGCAGAGCTGCTCGAGCTGATCGGGCTCGATCCCGAGCTGGGCGAGCGCTACCCGGCGCAGCTCTCCGGCGGCCAGCAGCAGCGCGTCGGCGTGGCCCGGGCGCTCGCCGCCGACCCCCTGGTGATGCTGATGGACGAGCCCTTCGGCGCGATCGACCCGATCAACCGCGAGCGCCTGCAGAACGAGTTCCTCCGCCTGCAGGCGGAGATCCGCAAGACCGTCCTCTTCGTCACCCACGACATCGACGAGGCGATCAAGATGGGCGACCGGATCGCGGTGATGCGCAAGGGCGGCCACGTCGCCCAGTACGCGACCCCGGCCGAGCTGCTGATGGCGCCCGCCGACGAGTTCGTCGAGGACTTCGTCGGCGCTGATCGAGCGCTGAAGCGGCTGGCGCTGATGCGCGTGTCGGACATCGACCTCTGGGAGGCGCCCCTCGCCCATGTGGGACAAGCGACGGCCGAGGTGCGGGCGAAGCTGCGGGGCGCGGAGGTCCCCTACCCGCTGCTGGTGGACAGCGAGCGGCGCCCGCTGGGCTGGCTCTCCGAGCGCGACCTCGCCGCCGAGACCGTGGCGGCGCGGCCCGACTCGCCACTGGGCCCGCTGCTCGACCTCGACGACGTGATGCGCGACGCGCTCGCCGATCTGCTCCAGGGCGAGGCGCAGTACGCCGCCGTCGCCGACCACCGCGGCCGCATCGCCGGCGTCCTCTCGGTCGAGATCATCTCCGAGTTCCTCGCCTCACCACAGGCGAAGACCGAGGAGCACGGCGCGGCGGAGCGTCCGCATTGACCGGCGCCGCGGCACTCGCCCTTCCCCTGGCCAAGGCGGGGGAAGTCGGCGAAGGCTTCTTCCACGAACGCAGCTCCGAGACCCTCCCCTGTCAGGCGACCGACAAGCTCTTCTGCTTCGACTGGGCGAAGGAAAACATCGGCCGCTACGGCACGCCCACGGTGCAGCACCTCGAACTGGTCGCGATCTCGGTGCTGCTTGGCTTCGCGATCGCCTTTGCCTTCTCTTTGCTCGCCCACCGCCGCCCCTGGCTGCGGCCGCCGCTGCTGGCCGGCACCGGCATCCTCTACACGATCCCCAGCATCGCCTTCTTCTTCCTGCTGCTGCCGATCACCGGCCGCGGCCGCGAGACCGCGATCATCGCCCTCAGCGCCTACACGTTGCAGATCATCTACCGCAACACGATGATCGGGCTGGCAAACGTCCCGACCGCGGTCAAGGATGCGGCGCGCGGAATGGGACTGACCGAGCGTCAGATCCTCTGGAAGGTCGAGCTGCCCCTGGCCACGCCGGAGATCGTCGCCGGGCTGCGAATCGCGACGGTCAGCACCGTGGCCATCGCCACGCTCGCCGTCTTCGCGGGAGGCGGCGGCCTCGGCACCCAGATATACGGGCAGGGGAACATCAACTTCGCGACCAGCATCATCATCGCCGGCGGAATCGCCATCCTGATGGCGCTCGCCTTCGACGCGGTGCTGCTGATCACGCAGCGGCTGACGACGCCCTGGCGGAGGGGCGCGCAAGCATGAGCCTGCCGCTTCTGCCCGCGCTCGCCGGTCGACTCTTCACGGTGCCGCCATCGGCTTCGTTCGGCGGCGCGGTCGAATTCATCTTCACCCCGCAGACCTCGAATGTGACCGGTGGCAAGACCGTCGGCGGCCTCTCGCAGGTGGTCGAACTGACCCTCACTCAACTCGAGGTGACGGTGCTGGCACTCGCCCTCTCACTCGCCGTGGCGCTGCCGATCGGGCTGTATCTGGGTCATCGGGGGAAGGGCGAATTCCTCGCCATCGGCATCGGCAACGCCGGCCGCGCGGTTCCGGAGCTGGCGCTGATCGCACTGATGGCGACGGCGATCGGGGTTGGCGTCCTGAATCTGACGGTCGCGCTGGCGGTGCTCGGCGTTCCGCCGATCCTCACCAACGCGTACGTCGGAGTGCGCCAGGTCGACCGCTCCAGCGTCGACGCGGCCCGCGGAATGGGCATGAGCGAGCTCGAGATCCTGCGCAAGGTCGAGGTCCCGCTGGCGATCCCCACGATCTTCAGCGGGATCCGCGGGGCGACCATCGCGATCGTGGCCACGGCGACGATCGCGCCTCTCGCGGGAGTTCTGACCCTCGGCGACTTCATCATCAATCAGAACGTCTACGGCGACGACGGCGTCGTCGCGGGAGCGATGCTCGTCGCTTTCCTGGCCCTCGCCCTCGAGTTCTCGCTCGCAGGGCTGCAACGGCTACTCACCTCGAAGGGCTTGAAGGTGAGCACCGCCTGATCCGTAAATGAGTTGACCTGATCAACCCAACGACAAGAGAGGAACGACAAGTGAGAACCACGACCAGAGGTGCGCGGGCCGCGGTAGCGGTGCTCCTCGCACTCGTCCTCAGCCTCGGCGTCGCCGCATGCGGCTCGAGCAATGACGAAAGCACCGGTGAAGAAGAAGGCGCCGGCGCGATCGTCTCCAATCCCGAAAACGGCAAGGTCACGCTGACGATCGGCTCGAAGAACTTCCCCGAACAGGAAATCCTCGGGGAAATCTACGCGCAGGCCCTGAAAGCCGCCGGCTACAAGGTGAAGAGCGATCTCAACCTCGGCTCCGAAACGGTGGCGCATCAGGCGGTGAAGTCTGGGGCGACCTCCGGCTATCCGGAGTACGCCAGCACGGCGCTGACCTCGTTCTTCGGAATCGAACCCGAAGAAGTTCCCGCCGGCGCGCAACCCGCCTATGAAAAGGCGAAGGCAGAATTCGAAAAGGAAGGGCTGACGGCCTTCCCGCCGACGCCGTTCGCCAGCGCCAACGCAGTGGGCACGCTGAAGAAGACGGCCGAAGAACGCGAACTGAAGACGGTCTCGGACCTCGAAGGCCAGTCCGAAGAAATGACCCTGTACGGCTCGCCGGAGTGCCGCCAGCGGATCGACTGCCTGGCCGGGCTCGAAAAGTACTATGGCCTCAAGTTCAAGTCGTTCACTCCAGTCGACATCGGCCTGCGTTACACCGTGCTCGAAAAGGGACAGGCCGACCTCTCGATCCTCTTCACCACCGATCCGCAGCTCGCGGCGGAGAAGGACAAGTTCGTCATCCTCGAAGACGACAAGCACGTCTTCCCCGCCGGCAACGTCATCTTCGTGACCAAGTCCTCCGTCGCGGAAAAGGCCGGGCCGGACTACGAAAAGACGATCGTCGAAGTGCAGAAGGGCCTCACCCTGCCGGTGATGCAGGAGCTCGACGCGCGAGTCGAACTCGAAAAGCAGTCGCCGGCCAAGGCAGCCGCCGCCTACCTCAAGGAAGCCGGCTACACCGGCTAGCCACCGGCAACAGCCCGCCGACGGGCCTCAAAGCGTCCCATTTGTTCGCTTTGAGGCCCGTCGGCAGCGGAGCTCATCCGGGCGAAGGAGACGTGGGCCGCCCAGGCTGCCGAAAGGCCGGCGATCGCCGCCAGCAGCAGCGCCACGCGCGGGTCGTAGGCCTGCGAGAGCCAGCCGCTCAGCGGGCCGCCGATCGGCGTCGAGCCGAGGAAGACGACCGAGTAGAGGGCCATCACGCGACCGCGCATCGCCGGCTCGACCGCGAGCTGCAGGGTCGAGTTGATGCTGGCGGCGAAGATGACCGCGGCGGCACCGAGCAGGGCCAGCATCGGGATCTCGAGGGCCAGTGCCGGCATCGCTGCGGCGAGAAGCGCGCTGGCGCCGAAGGCGAGTGCGGCGGCCGCAATCAGTCGCGGACCGGTGCGCCCGCGGGCGCCGGTGACCAGCGCTCCGATAACCGAGCCGACGCCCATCGCCGAGACCATGGCCGCGTAGGCCCCGGCGCCGCCGTCGAAGCTGAAACGGGCGAGCAGCGGCAGGACCACCTGGAAGTTGAAGCCGAAGGTCCCGACCAGCGCCATCAGCCCCAGCGGCACCGCCAGCGCCGGGGTCCGCCGCACGTAGCGCAGGCCGGCGCGTATCGCGCCGGGCTCGTGGCCGGCGGATGGTGCGCTGCGAAGCTGCCCGGGATCCATCCTCCAGAGGGCGAGGATCATCGCCGCGAAGGTGAGTGCGTTGACCGCGAAGCAGGGTCCGACGCCAACCGCCGCGATCAGCAGGCCGGCGATCGCCGGGCCGACGATCCGCGCCGACTGGACGATGACGCTGTTGAGGCTGACCGCGTTGACGACCCGGTCCGGGCCGACCATCTCGATCACGAAGCTCTGCCGGGTCGGGTTGTCGACCGCATTCACCGCGCCCATCGCGAGCACCGCCAGGTAGACCATCCAGGGGGCGACGACCCCGGCCTCGGTGACGCCGAAGAGGCCGATGGCGGGGAAAGCCATCAGAGCCTGCGTGATCATCAGCAGCCGCCGTTTCGAAAAGCGGTCGGCCAGCAGCCCGCCCCAGGCGCCGAAGAGGAGCATCGGCAAGAACTGCAGGGCGGTCGTCAGGCCGACGGCAACGCCGCTGCCGGTGAGGCTGAGGATCAGCCAGATGGCGGCAACGGTCTGCATCCAGTTGCCGGACAGGGAGATGACCTGGCCGACGAAGTAGCGGCGGTAGTTGGGGACGGAGAGGGAGTGGAAGCTGCGCCGTACCGCCGCGCTCATTGCAGCCTCTCGCGCGAGCGCGCTCGCGGCTCCTCGAGGATCTCCTCCAGAATCGCCGCTGCCCGCTCCAGGGTCTCGACGTCGGCTGCGGGCAGGCCGCGCATGCGGCGTGCCAGGTAGGCGTTCTTGCGACCGCGGAGGCGCCGCAGGCGGTCGCGGCCCTCAGCGGTGATGCTGACCAGGGCGCTGCGACCGTCCTCGGGGTCGCGCGCACGCTCGACCAGGCCGGCCTCGCTCAGCACGCGCAGCGTCCGGGTGGCGGTCGGTCGCTTCACCCGCTCGATCTCGGCCAGCTCGCTGGGGGTGAGCGGCCCGTGCCGCTCCACCGTCGCCAGGGCCGCGGCCGAGGTCGGCGTCAGCTGTCCGACCGCGCCAGCCGCCTCCTGCCGCAGGCGCCGCGAAGTGCGCACGATCGCCATCCGCAGCCGGGCCGCGGAATCGGTGAGATTCGCATCGTCGGTCATCAAAGTCATTAGCTTTGATAATTAGTCTAGCAAATTACCTCTCCGGTACTTCCGGTGCGCTTTTTGCGCCCATGGTGGCAAAAGGCGCACCGGAAGCGATCGTGTCGGGTAGGCGACTGGGGACCGGCGTCGAAGTAGGCGCGGATGAGCGCAGAGGCCGCCCAGCAGCCGGTTCGCTACAAGCCGGGCATGGACGCGCGCAGCACGCGCGTCGCCGAAGCCATCAACACGCCGATGCTGATCGCGGCGGCGCTGACGATTCCCGCGGTGGCCATCAACGAGTCCCACCCAGGCGGCGGGCTCCTGGAGGTCGCCCGTGCGCTCAACTGGATCATCTGGCTCGCCTTCCTCACCGAGCTGGTGGTGATGCTGGCGGTCGTCCCCGAACGGCTGACCTGGCTCAAGCACCATCCGCTCGACCTGATCATCGTCGTCTTCACCCCGCCGGTCCTGCCAGCCGGCCTGCAGAGCCTGCGGGTCCTGCGCCTGCTGCGGCTGCTGCGCCTGCTGCGGCTCGCCCAGCTCTCGCGCCAGGCCTTCTCCTTGCGCGGCCTGCACTACGCGGCGTTGCTCGCGGTGCTGACGGCGGTTGCCGGCGGCGCGCTCTTCGTCGGCTTCGAGAAGCACAGCCAGCACCTGAACGCCTGGGACGGGATCTACTGGGCGGTGACCTCGATGACGACGCTCGGCTCGAACATCTACCCGACCACGACGGGAGGAGAGGTGGTCGCCGTGGCCGTGGTGGTCGTCGGCATCTCCTTCGTCGCCCTGCTCACCGGCGCGATCGCGCAGCGCTTCCTCGGTCCCGAGATCGCCGAGGTCGAGGCGGAGCTGGAGGCCGAGCAGCTCTCCGCCGAGGCGGTCGCGCTGCGCGAGCTGCGCAATGTCCGCGAGCAGCTGGAGGCGCTGGAGATCGCGGTCGAGCGCATGGTCGACGAACGCGCCCCGCGATAGGCGTGGAAGGTTTTGGGGTACCGGAGACCCCCAAAACCTTCCAGAAGCCGCAGCTCAGCCTTCGGCGTCGCGGCGGGCCGCGATCTTCGACTCGAGCTCCTTCATCACGTCGGGGTCGCGCAGGGTGGTGACGTCGCCCAGCTCGCGGCCCTCGGCGATGTCGCGCAGCAGGCGGCGCATGATCTTGCCCGAGCGCGTCTTCGGCAGGTCACCGGACCAGATCACCCGCTTCGGCCGCGCCAGTTTGCCGATCCGCGCGGCGACGTGCTCGCAGAGCTCGGCGACCATCTCATCGCTGCCTGCGTGGTCGCCCTCGAGCGTGACGAAGGCGCAGATCGCCTGGCCGGTGTCCTCGTCGCTCTGCCCGATCACCGCTGCCTCGGCGACTTTCGGGTGGGAGACGATCGCCGACTCGACTTCGGCGGTAGAGAGGCGGTGGCCCGACACGTTGACCACGTCGTCGATCCGGCCCAGCACCCAGAGGTAGCCGTCCTCGTCGCGGCGGGCGGCGTCGCCGACCAGGTAGGTCTCGCGGCCGAAGCGCGAGAAGTAGGTCTCGATGAAGCGCTCGCGCTCGCGGTAGAGGGTGCGCAGCATCCCCGGCCAGGGGCGGCGCAGGACAAGCAGTCCCTCACCGCCCTCGACCGGTTCGCCGGCATCGTCGACGACCGCGGCCTCGATCCCGGGCAGCGGCTGCGTCGCCGAGCCGGGCTTGGTCGCGGTTATCCCCGGCAATGGAGAGATCATGATGTGGCCGGTCTCGGTCTGCCACCAGGTGTCGACGATCGGGCAGCTCTCGCCGCCGATCACCTTGTGGTACCAGAGCCAGGCCTTGGGGTTGATCGGCTCGCCGACCGAGCCGAGCAGGCGCAGCGAGCTGAGGTCGTGGCGCTCGGGGTATTCGGCGCCCCATTTCATGCAGGCGCGGATCGCCGTCGGCGCGGTGTAGAAGATCGTCACCCCGTAGCGCTCGATCAGCTCCCACCAGATGTCCTTGCCGGGGTAGTCCGGCGCCCCCTCGTAGATCACGCTGGTCGCCGCATTGGCGAGCGGGCCGTAGACGATGTAGGAGTGGCCGGTGACCCAGCCGACGTCGGCGGCGCACCAGTAGACGTCCTCCTCGGGCTTGAGGTCGAAGACGTAGCGGTGGGTGAAGGCGACGCCGGTGAGGTAGCCGCCGGTGGTGTGGAGGATGCCCTTCGGCTTCGCGGTCGAGCCCGAGGTGTAGAGGATGTAGAGCGGGTCCTCGGCGTTCATCGGCTCCGGCGCGCACTCGGCATCGGCGGCCTCCATCGCCTGCTCGAGCCAGACGTCGCGGCCCTCCTGCATCTCGCAGTCCTCACCGGTGTGCCTGACGACGAAGATCGTCTCGATCGAGCCGACCTCGGCCATCGCCTCGTCGACCCGCGCCTTGACCGGCGCCGTCTTGCCCTTGCGGCGGGCGCCGTCGACGGTGATCAGCGCCTTCGCCTCGGAGAACTCCATCCGCTCCCGCACCGCCTCCGCCGAGAAGCCGCCGAAGACGACGTTGTGCACGGCGCCGATGCGGGCGCAGGCGAGCATCGCGACGACCACCTGGGGGATCATCGGCAGGTAGATGCCGACCACGTCGCCCTTCGCAATGCCATGGTCGCGCAGCGCGTTGGCGAAGCGCTGCGTGTCGGCAAGCAGCTCGGAGTAGGTGAGGTCGCGCTCCTCCCCCTCCTCGCCACGCCAGTGGTAGGCGACGCGATCGCCGAGCCCGGCCGCGACGTGGCGGTCGAGGCAGTTGGCGGAGACGTTCAGCTCACCGTCGGCAAACCACCTGTAGAAAGGGGGGTCGGACTCGTCGAGCGCCTCGCTTGGCTGCTTCGACCAGTCGAGTAGCTCCTTCGCCTGCCGCAGCCACCAGGCCTGAGGATCCGCGGCGGCCTCCTCATAGACCGCGGGGTCGGCGAGGAGCGCCTGCTCGCGAAACTCTGCCGGAGGCTCGAAGCGCTCCACCTCCAGCAGCTCGGTCAGCTCCCGCTCCAGCGTCTCCTTCTCCTCGACTCCCATTTGAATCCCTTTCTCGACCGCTAGTCTGAGCGGAACGGTACCCCTTCGATCATTCGAAGCAAACCGGATCGCCGCAATGCTCTTCCGACAGATCATCCACGAGGACCTCGGCTGCGCCTCCTACCTGGTCGGCGACCCGGGCGCCGGCGTCGCCGCGGTGGTCGACCCGCAGTGGGACATCGACCCCTACCTCAACCTCGCCCGCCTGCACGGGGTGCGGATCGAGCACGTGCTGGAGACGCACAACCACGCCGACCACGTCTCCGGGCACGGGCGGCTGGCGCGGGCGACCGGAGCGACGATCCATGTCAGCGAGCTGGCCGAGGCCGAATACGAACACGATCCGCTTGCCGACGGCTGGACGCTGGAGCTGGGCGCCGGGGTGACGATCGAGGCGATCCACACGCCAGGGCATCGACCCGAGCACACCTCGTTCCTCCTGCGCGACGCCAAGCGCGGCGGCGACCCGGTCGCGGTGCTGAGCGGCGACTGCCTCTTCGTCGGCGACGTCGCCCGCCCCGACCTGGCGGTCGAGCCGCGCGAGGGCGCGGCGGGCATCTTCCGTTCGCTGCACGAGCGCCTGCTCTCGCTGCCCGACGAGGTCGAGGTCTGGCCGGGACACCTCGGTGGCTCGCTCTGCGGCAGCTCCGGCATCGACCTCAAGACCTCCTCGACGATCGGCTTCGAGCGCCGCCACAACCGGGCGCTGGCGCTCACCGACGAGGCCGCCTTCATCGAGGACGCGGTTGCCAGCATCGGTGAGCGACCGCCCAACGTCGAGCACATCGTCGCCCTCAACCGGGGGCCACTGGTCGAGTCGATCGGCTCGCCGGCGCGGCTGACGCCGCGGCGCTTCGAGGCGGCGATCGCCGCCGGCGCCCACGCGGTCGACTCGCGCACCAACGAGCAGTTCGACGAGGCGCACATCCCCGGCGCGATCAGCGCCTCTGCCTACGACACCGGCTTCGCCACCAAGGTCGCGCAGGTGGTGCCCCCCGAAGGCGAGGTGGTCGTCGTCGCCGCCTCGGACGGCAATGAGCTGGAGGCCGCCGAGCTGCTTGCCGCGGTCGGTCTGAAGGTGCGCGGCTTTCTCGGCGGCGGCATGAGCGCCTGGCGGGCGGAGGAGCGTCTGGTTGCGCGGATCGAGCCGATCGGCCCGGACGACCTGGCCGAGCTGCTGGACAGCGAAGACCCGCCGCTGGTTCTCGACGTGCGCGGTGCCGGCGAGTACGCCGAGGGGCATATCGCCGATTCCCTCCACATCCCCTACGGCGAGCTGGCGCGACGGTTGGACGAGCTGCCCCGCAACCGCCCCCTGGCGACGATCTGCAAGGGCGGCAAACGCAGCGGCCTCGCCGCCTCCGTCCTCCAGCGCGAGGGCTTCGAGACGATCCACGTGGCGCGGGGCGGGGTCGGGACGTGGCAGGACGAAGGAAGGCCGGTGGAGTCCGGCGCCGTGCCGGCTTGAGGGCCTACGCAGCGCGGGTGCGCAGGGACGGCTGCAGGGCCTGGGCGATGGCTGCCGCTAGACGGTCGGCCTCAGCAGCTTGGAGGGAGCTGATCGTTACTCGGATCGCTGGTTCCGTCTGGAGGCGGAAGGGAGCTCCTGGCATGACCGCCCAGCCCTGGGCCTGCAAGGACTGGACGATGCTCGTCTCGTCGGGGACCGGGATCCAGACGTTTAGGCCGCTTGGGGCCTCGGCCTCCATGCCGTGGCTGGCGAGGGCGGCGAGGAGGGAGTCGCGGCGCTCGGCGTAGGTCTCTGCCGCTCGCTTCAGCGACTCGGTGACCTCGCTGTCGGCCATCAGCTCAGCTGCGGTGCGCTGCAATAGGTGACTGACCCAGCCGGGGCCGACGGCCTGACGGCCGCGGACTCGGCTGATCGTGTGTGTGTCGCCGGCGAGGACGGCAAGGCGCAGATCGGGGCCAAGTGACTTGGCAAGCGAGCGCGCTGCTGCCCAACGGCAGCGGCCGGCGGTCAGGGTCAGCCGCGGCGCGCCGGCTATCGGGCCGAGGTGGTCGTCCTCGAGCACCACCAGATCGGGGTCGCGGTCGAGGACGCGACGCAGGGCCGCCACCCTCCCCCGGTCAAGCGAAGCGCCGGTGGGGTTCTGGCCGCGCGGGTTGACCACCACCGCGTTCGCGCCGTCGTCCAGAGCGTCGCCAAGCGCTGCCGGAATCATTCCCCGGGCATCAATCGCCACCGGGCGCAGGGCGAAGCCGCCCGCGCGCAGCAGGTCGAATAGCCCGGCGAAGCCAGGGTCTTCGACCGCGACCACGTCGCCGGGCCGAAGCTGTGCCTGCAGCGCCCGCTCGATCCCGTCCAGGGCGCCGCTGACGACGGCGAGGCTGTCGGCCGCAATCCCGTCCCGATCGAGCTCGGCCGCGGCCAGCTCGAGCAACTCGGGATCTACCGGCTCGCCGCCGTAGAGCTGGCGCGGCGGCTCGATCCGCCGCAGGACCGGCGCCAGGTCGGGCAGCAGGTCCGGGTCGGGGTTGCCGCTTGCCAGGTCGCGCACCCCGTCCGGAACCACCCTGGCGTGCAACGCGCCGGCGACGGGAGGCCGCCAGCTGACGTAGGCGCCGCTGCGCGCTCGGGTGACGACAAGACCGCGCGAGCGCAGGTCTCGAAACGCGGCGGTGACCGTCGTCGGGCTGACGCCGAGGCTGTCGGCAAGCGCGCGAACCGCCGGCAGCGGCGATCCCGGCTGCAGATCCCCCACCTCGATGCCCCGCTCGATGCTGGCGGCGATCTCCGCCGCGCCTTCGCCCGTTATCCGATACTGTGTCAGTTCAGAAGACAGATCTGTACTGTAACAAAAATCTCAGAAAGGAGGCAATGGCCGTGGTGACCAGGTCGAGAACCAGGGTGACGAGGATGCCCAGCCGTGCCAGCTACGAGCGCCAGGCGGTCGACGCGATCCTCGACGAGGCGATCGTCTCCCATGTCGGCACCGTCGGCGAGGGGGGCTGCCCCGTCGTGATCCCAACCCTGCATGCGCGCGCCGACGAGTGGCTGTACATCCACGGCTCCGCCGCGAGTCCGACCTTGCGCCGAGCCGCGCAGGCAGAAATCTGCCTGACCGCGACCATCCTCGATGGCCTGGTCCTCGCCCGCTCCGCCGTCCACCACTCGGTCAACTACCGCTCCGTTGTTGTCTTCGGCCGGCCCGAGCCGGTCGAATCCTTCAACGAAAAACGGCAGGCGCTCCAAGCCTTCACCGAGAAGCTCGTGCCGGGTCGCTGGGCAAACGTCCGACCGCCAACCGCGCAGGAGCTACGCGGTACCGCAGTGCTGCGCCTCCCGCTCGCTGAGGCCTCGGCCAAGGTCCGGACCGGCGGCCCGCTCGACGACGAGGAGGACTACGCGCGGCCGGTGTGGGCCGGCACGGTCGGCCTGCAGCTAACCGCCGAGGCGCCCAAGCCCGACGACCGTCTCCTCCCCGGCGTCGAGTGCCCCAGCTACCTCACGAGCTCGCACGCGCCCGGGCTTAAGAGCCCACCCCGGTAGGGGTGGAACGTCTTGTACTTTTTGGCCACTGGGATCCGGGGACGACCACCCCGGCCACACCCAAAAAGTTAAGTGGAACCCCTACCGGGGTGGGCTCTTAATACCCGCTTGGGTGTCTAGCTATGAAGCCTTCCGTGGAATCGACCGGTTCGGGGTGCCAGCGCGGGCCGGGGCCCCCGACCGTGTCGAAGGCGAGGCCGGCGATGATCATCCAGGCGTGGCCGGCGTTGGCGTAGACGGTGATCCACTGGCCGGGGCCGGGGTCGCCCCAGGTCTCCAGCCCGGTCGAGTCGAGCGGGCTTTCGAGGAAGCCGCCGCCGTGCAGGGCGAAGCTGACCGCGCCCGAGCAGTCGTAGCCGGACGATTCAAAGGAGCCGTGACCACCCCCCCAGATGTAGGGGGTGGTGGCGATCGAGTTGGCGGCTTCGATCGCCGCCTGCACCGCAGGCGGTGCGCCGCTCGGCACGCTCGCCTGGCTTTCGGAGATGTAATTGGCGCTCTGCCCAGGGGTGAGCGGCGCCGGCGCCCCAGTCGGGACGGGCGCGCCCGAGCTGGCCAGCTGTTCTGAGATCGCCGCCAGGTTGTCGCTCAGCGCCGCTTCGCGCGACTCGAGCGATTCGAGCTCCTGCTGGCGCTGCGCCTGGGCCGCCTCGAGGTCGGCGAAGCGGGCGGCGGCTTCGGCGCGGGCGGCTGCGGCTTCGTGCTCCTTGACCGCGATCGCATCGCGCGCTTCCTTCAGCTGGCGACGAATCGCCGCCATCCGCTTGACCGCGGCCTTGGCTTCGTCGCGCAGGCCCTTGACCCGGTTGGCGACCGAGTCGTCGTAGTCCTGGACGCGACTCAGGTATTCGGCACGGACGCTCGCCTGCGACCAGGTCTCCGATTCGAGCACGACGCTGAGCACGTCCGGGCTGCCCGCCTCATAGATCGCCACGAGCCGCTCGCGCAGTACGCCGAGCGCCCGCTGCAGACGGGCACGGATCCGCGCCAGACGACGTTTCTCCGCCTTCAGCTTGGCGGTAGCGCTGTCGAGTTCGTCCTGCTTGCCGGCCAGTTCGGATTCGAGCGCCTGCTGCTCCTGGCGCAGCTGCGAGACTTCACCAAGCATCGAGTCGATCGCCCTGTTCTGCTCGGCGATCGTCGCCGAGAGCGCGCTCTGGCTTTCGCGCACATGGCTCAACTTGCCCTGCGTCGCGTCGAGCTTTTCGCTCAGGGTCTTGCCCGGCGCGCTCGCCGCAAGGCAGAGCACGAGCAGCAGCAGGGCGGCCGCAAGCAGCAGCCACCGGGAGGAACCGGAAGGGGCGCGCATCGCCGCCGCACGCTAGCGAAGTCGGCTGAAGATTGTGAGGAGTTGCTAATAACTTGCAACTCCTCTTGCAGAATCGCGCCCCTTGCAGGAGAAATCGCCGGCGCAACGAGGCCGATGGGCCTAAAACGGTCGCCAAGCGACCTGTTCTAGGCCCATCGGAGGGTGTGGGCTAGGCGAGCAGCTTGGCCTTTGCCCTGTCGAACTCCTCGCTCGAAAGCGCGCCCTTTTCCTTCAGCTCATTGAGCTTGTGCAGTTCGTCTGCCGGCGAGCCACCGTGCGCCTGCTGGCGCACGTATGAGTCGAAATGCTGTTTCGCCTCGGCCTGCGCTTTGATCGTCCTGTCGCGCATGCCGTTGCCCCGCGCAATCAGATAGACCAGCGCGGTCAGGAACGGGATCAGGACGAGGAAGATGACCCAGACCGCCTTCAACCAGCCGGAAAGTTCGTGATCGCGGAAGAGGTCGGTGAGGATCGTGATCAGGATCCAGATCCAGATCACGAAGAAGAAGATCTCGAGGGCGAGGAGGAGCGCTTCGCCTAGATTGATGTCTGCAAACGGCACGGACGATCCTTTCGGGAGAACGATGGAGTGGGGTGATCGTATTCGCGCTGGGCCGGAGCGGCAACCCTGCTAGACGCTTTAGGGACGCTGGGCGAAGAGGACCGCCGCGACCGCCGTGGCCAGGTTGAGGCTGGAGACGCCGGCGCGCATCGGAATGCCGAGGCGGGCATCGGCGCGAGTGAGCAGGGCCTCGCTGAGGCCGTAGCGCTCGGTGCCGAAGGCGAGGATGGCGCGCGGCGGCAGCTCGGCCGGCCGCAGGTCCTCGCCACCCGGGTCGATCGCGACCAGCGGCCGATCGCCCACCGGCAGCTCCTCCACCGCCACGACCGGCAGGGCGAAGTGCAGCCCGGCGGCGGCGCGCAGCGCGTCTGGGTGCCAGGGGTCGTTGGCCCCCGTGGTCAGCACCCCGCCCGCGTCGGCCGCCGCGGCCACCCGCACGCAGGCGCCCATGTTGCCCATCGTCCGCGGGTCCTCGAGCAGCACCAGCGGCGCCGGCCGCGGCTCGGCCAGGACCGCGGCCAGGTCCACCGCCGGCCGCCGGGCGATCGTGACCACGCCGGTGCGCGGCGCCTGCGGCACCAGCTGCGCCACGACAGCAGCGGCGACCGGGGTCGTCCGCTCGACCAGTGCATCGCCGAGGTCGGGTGCCAGCTCCGCCGCCAGCCCGCGCAACTGCTCGGGATCGGCTGCGACCGCCTCCAGCACGTCGGCGCCGAAGCGCAGCGCGTGCTTGAGCGCGTGAAACCCCTCCAAGACCGCGAGGCTCGGATCGCGTCGCGCAGTGCGGTAGCGCCGGATCAGCGCCTGGATGTCGGCGTCGCTCACCGCCGCATCATGACCCGATCCGGTCGTGCGAAGCTCAGCCGGAGGCGAGAGCGCGCTGCTCCCCGTCGGGCAGGCTGGCGAGGAACGGCGTCAGGTAACGGCCGACGATCTTGCCATCCGTCTCGGGCCAGAGCGGCTCGCTGCTCAGCTTCGAGACTTCGCCGTGACCGCCGTCCGGTCGGCCGTAGAGGTAGCGCGGATCGCCGCCGGTCCAAAGGACCCCGCGCAGCACCGGGGCGAATGTGACCGGCTCGATCTCGACCCCGGCAGCGGCGGCGATCGCTTCGGCGGCGGCATCGGCCTCCTGCGTCGCGATCCCACCCTGCTTGACCGGGAAGGTCGTCACATCGCCGGCGGCGAACACCCCCCTCGCCCCAGCCACGCGGCAGTGCTCGTCAACCAGCAGGAACCCATCGGCGTTGGCGGTGAGGCCGTCGATGCGGCGTCCCTCCAGACGCGGCAGGCTGACCACGGCTTCGGTCTCGATCGGGTCGCCGGGGGCGACGCTCAGGCGCCCATCCTCAAAGGCAACCGGGTGCCTGCCGGTCAAGACCTCGATCCCCTGCTCGCTCAGCAGCTCGCCCATCTGCTCGCCGACGACCCGACCGAAGAGATCGAGCGGTGCGTCCTCCGGGGTCACGATCGTGAGCCGCGCGTCCTCGATGCCCGATTTGGCCAGCACTGCCGCGCCGAGCAGGGCCAGCTCATAGAGAGGAAGGGTCCAGCTGTGCCCGCCGGGCATGGTGAAGACGACGTCGCGCAGCACACCGGCCCGCAGCTTGCGCACCACGGCGCCGAAGCCGCCTTCGTCCGCCACCCCCCAGAAGGTGACAGCGCCCGGCACCGCCCAGAGCATGCGGGCGCCAGAGGCGACCAGGAGATAGTCGTAGGGCATCTGCTCGCCATCGCGGGCGGTCGCCACCCGGGCAGCCGAATCGACCGAGAAGATGCCGCCGAGGTGGAAGGAGACGCCGATCCGCTCCGCCAGCGAGTCGAGGTCGTAGCGCAGGACGCGGGCGGCGCCGTAGGGCTCCCCCACCGCGAACGGCCGGTAGACAAAATCAGCCCGGGGGGCGCAGAGCTCGATCTCGACTCGATCACCCGCAAGCTCACGCAGCGCCAGGGCCGCCTCCAGAGCGGCGACACCGCCGCCGGCGATCAACACCTGCGGCCGCCGCGCCTGAAGATTTGCACTCACCAGACGAGCCTAGGTCGAGTCGCGGCAGCCTCCATCGGGAGAGCTCCACACGAGCCCTGCGGCTTTTCCCCGATGACAGCCCCTCCCACCCCTTCGGCGAGCCGAGCCCGATCGACCCGCAGCAATTGACAGAGCAGTGGGTGCTCTTGCCGGTCTGCCGCCCACCGACCAGCAGGACGACTGGCGGGTAGGAAAGCGTTCAGCACCCTACGTCCGTAGAACCCGCCGATCCAGCGCCCGGAGCAGATCGGCCGGGACGAGGATCGGCGCCCCGCCGACGAGGTCGAGCAGATCGCTGTCGCCGGAGACCAGCGTGGCGTTCTGCGTGAAGGCAAGAGCGATCAGGTAGTCATCGTCGGGATCGGGCGAGCGCAGCGGCAGCTCTCCCTCCGGGGGATCGGACACGGAAAGGGCCTCACGCCGCAGCAGCGCGACATAGTCGCGCGCCCCCTCCGCATCGACATAGCGACGGAACTTCTCACGCGAGAGCACCTCATCCAGCTCTTCCAGCAAAAGCGGCGAGACGATCAGCTCCAGGTTCCCGGCGCTCATCTCCGCGAGCAGCCTCGCCGCTGTGCCGCTCGGCGTGATCAGGGCGGAGACAAGTACGCCGGGGTCAAGGACGACCCGCCGCACGCCTCTCCTCGCGCATCGCGTGCAGCTCGGTGTTGGCCAACTGCATCCCCTCTGCCTCGGATGCCGGCCCGACCTTCGCCCAGATGTCTTCGAGGGCCCCCAGACCGAGGTCGCGGCGCAGCGCGTCCTCGATCACCTGCGAATCCCGCTTGCCGGTGCGTGCAGCCTTGATCTTGACGGCGCGGAACACTTCCTCGTCGAGGCTGACCGTCGTACGGGCTTTCGGCATATCTGCATCTTTGCATAAAGATGTGGTGATGCATCGCCTCAAGCCGTGAGGCGGCGCTCGTCGCTTGGCGCGGGGCGCAGGATCAGCACCTCGGCGGGGGCTTTCTCCAAGAGCCAGACGAGATCGTCGCCGGAGAGGCCGGCCTGCCCGGTCGCAGTTGCCGAGACGACCACCCGGTCGAACTCCTCGCGCTCCAGCAATCGCTTCAGCGCATGGCGGTAGGAGCGGCCGCGCTCGATCCGAGCGTCGACGGGGACGCTCTGGGCGGTTGCGCGCTGCTCGATCGCCTCCAACATCGGCATCGCTTTCGCCGCCTCCGCGGGAATCGCGCATTCCAGCGGGAGCTGCTTGGGAACGGCGGCCAGATAGGCCGGCATCAGCGTCGCACCCTCCGCCCGGGCGAGGCGCAGCGCCGCGTCCACAGCCCGCCGTGAGATCTCGGTGCCGGTGAACGGCAGGAGGATCTGGTGCACCTCTTCGGGCCGCTCCGAGCGCTTGCCACGCCACCGAGACCGGGCCAGCAGATAGCCGCCGCCGAGGCCGAGGAGCAGAGCGAGCCCGACGAGGAAATGCTCGATCACGAGCCGCCCTCCTTCTGACTGCGATGGGCGACGATTCGCACGTCGACGCCGGGCGGGGTCGCACGCATCAGCGCCTGCGGCAAAGGCGTCCGCAACCGCGCCAGCCCCCGCGGGGGGTTGGACTCGCCGACCATGACGTAGGTGGACCCCCGCTCGCGGATGACGCGAGCGGCGGCGGCGACCAGATCGTCGTGCTCCTCGATCAGCAGCGTCGCGCCGAGCACCGAGGCGAGCTGGCGCAGCGCCGTCACCTGGCGCTCCTCCTCTCCTTTGATCGGCCGGCCCGGTGGCTTCACCCAGAGCAGGTCGAGGTCGGTGCCGAGGCGCTGGGCCGAGCGCCAGGCGCGCCGCACGAGGCGCTGCGAGCTGGGCCGGGGGCGAACCAGCGCGAGCAGCCGCTCGCCAACGGCCTGTGGCGCGTCGGCGGCGACCCGCTCTTCGCGCGTTCCGACGGGCTCCACCTGGTGCAGGGTCAACCGCTTGGACTCGACATCCTCGGCCACCTGGCGCAGGCTGACCTCGCGCAGCGCCGCCAGGTTCTCGATCCGGAAGAAGTTGTCGAGCGCGGCCTGAATGCTCTCGCCGGGATAGATCTTGCCGGCGCGCAGGCGCGCGATCAGCGCCTCCGGCGTGAGGTCGATGAGCACGACCTCGTCGGCGGTCCCGAGCACCGAGTCCGGCACGGTCTCGCGCACCGTGACCCCGGTCAGCTCGGCCACCCGGTCGTTGAGGGACTCCAGGTGCTGGACGTTGACGGTCGAGAAGACGTCGATCCCCGCCGCGAGCACGTCGGCGATGTCCTCGTAGCGCTTGCCGTGCTCGAGGCCCGGCGGGTTGGTGTGGGCGAGCTCGTCGATCAGCGCCAGGTCCGGATGGCGTGCGAGCAGCACCGGCAGGGCCATCTCCTCGGTGGCGACGTCGCGGTAGGGGACGCTGCGACGCGGCACCAGCTCGAGCCCCCGTGCCTGGTCGGTCGTCTCCTGCCGCCTGTGCGGCTCCAGGTAGCCGATCGCGACGTCACGTCCCGCCTCGGCTTCGGCGTGGCCCTCCTGCAGCATCCGGTAGGTCTTGCCGACCCCGGCCGCCATGCCGAGGAAGATCTTGTAGTGGCCGCGCTTCATCGCGCGCCCCGTCACGCCCCCAGCAGGTTGTGGACGACCAGATCGATCAGCTTGATGCCGACGAAGGGGGTGACGATCCCGCCCAGGCCGTAGATCAGCATGTTGCGGCGCAGCAGGGCGGTGGCGCCGATCGGCCGGTAGCGGACGCCGCGCAGGGAGAGCGGAATCAGCAGCGGGATGATCAGCGCGTTGAAGATCACCGCGGATAGGATCGCCGATTCCGGCGTGCCCAACGACATCACGTTGAGCGCGTCGAGCGGGCCCCTGCCGCCGGCCGAGAGAGCGTAGGTGGCCGCGAACATCGCCGGCAGGATCGCGAAGTACTTGGCGACGTCGTTGGCGATCGAGAAGGTGGTCAGGGCGCCGCGGGTGATCAGCAGCTGCTTGCCGACCTCGACGATCTCGATCAGCTTCGTCGGGTTCGAGTCGAGGTCGACCATGTTGCCCGCCTCGCGCGCCGCCTGGGTGCCGGTGTTCATCGCCACGCCGACGTCGGCCTGCGCCAGGGCCGGAGCGTCGTTGGTGCCGTCGCCGGTCATCGCGATCAGACGGCCGTCGGCCTGCTGCTCGCGGATCAGCTCGAGCTTTCGCTCCGGCGTCGCTTCGGCGAGGAAGTCGTCGACGCCGGCCTCCTCGGCGATCTTCGCCGCGGTCAGCTTGTTGTCGCCGGTGACCATGATCGTGCGGATGCCCATCGCCCGCAGCTGGTCGAAGCGGGCCTTCATCCCTTCCTTGACCACGTCCTTGAGGTGGATCACACCCAGGACCCGCTCGTTTCGCGCCACCGCCAGCGGGGTTCCCCCCTCGCGGCCGATCCGGTCGAGCTCCGCCCGCAGCTCCCCTGGCGCGCGGCCGCCTCCGTCGGTAACCCAGGCCTCGATCGAATCGCCGGCCCCCTTGCGCAGGCGGGTGCCGTTGGAGTCGACGCCGCTCATCCGGGTCTCCGCGCTGAAGGGGATGAAGGTGGGCTCGTGGCCGGCGAAGTCGTGCTCGCGGATGCCGAAGGTCTTGGCGAGGACGACGATCGAGCGGCCCTCGGGGGTCTCGTCGGAGAGCGAGGACATCTGAGCGGCCTCTGCCAGCTCCTCGACCGCGACTCCCGGCATCGGCACGAATTCGACCGCCTCGCGGTTGCCGAGCGTGATCGTGCCGGTCTTGTCGAGCAGCAGCACGTCACAGTCGCCGGAGGCCTCGACCGCGCGTCCGGAGAGCGCGAGCACGTTGCGGCGGACGAGGCGGTCCATGCCGGCGATCCCGATCGCCGAGAGCAGGGCGCCGATCGTGGTCGGGATCAGCGCGACCAGCAGGGCGATCAGCGTCGTCTCCGACAGCTCCGTACCGGCGAAGAGCGCGAAGGGTCGCAGCGAGACGACGACGACGACGAAGACCAGGGTGAGGGCGGCCAGGAGGATTCCCAGGGCAATCTCGTTCGGCGTCTTGCGCCGCGAGGCGCCCTCGACCAGGGCGATCATCCGGTCGAGGAACGATTTGCCAGGTTCCTGGGTGATTTCGACGACGATCCGGTCAGAGAGAACCTTGGTGCCGCCGGTGACGGCCGAGCGGTCCCCGCCGGCCTCGCGGATCACCGGCGCCGACTCGCCGGTGATCGCCGACTCGTCGACCGAGGCGATGCCCTCGATCACCGTGCCGTCGCCGGGGATCGGCTCCCCCGCCTCGACCACGACGACGTCGCCGCGAACCAGCTCGGAGGCGGGCTTCTCGCCGCCCTCGCGCAGCCGTGCGGTGGTCTCGGTGCGCATCTCCCGCAGACTCGCTGCCTGGGCACGGCCGCGGCCCTCGGCGAGCGCCTCGGCGAGGTTGGCGAAGACGACGGTGAGCCAAAGCCAGACAGTCACCGTGAAGGTGAACCAGGAGGGCTCGTGACCGCCGCCGAGCGGGCTGCCGCCGAAGACCTGGATCAGCCAGGCGACGGTCGTGATCAGGGCGCCGATCTCGACCACGAGCATGACCGGATTGCGCGCCTGCACCCGCGGGTCGAGCTTGCGCAGGGACTCGATCAGCGCCGGGCGCAGGATCTCGGGATCGAAGAGGGAGCGGGCCTGAGCCTCGGAGGTCATTTGAGCGGCGCTTCCCTGTCGAGGTCGATGTTGAGCTCGAGGACGTTGACCCCGGGCTCGCCGAGCAGGCCGAGGAAGCGGCCGTCGGTGTGGGCCGAGATCAGGTCTTCGACCTTGGCAAGCGGCAGACGGCGAACAGCGGCGATCCGGTGCGCCTGGATCCGCGCGTTGGCCTCGGAGATATGGGGGTCCACACCCGAAGCCGATTCGGTCACCGCGTCCACCGGCACCTCGTCCTTGGTCAGGCTGTGGTCAAAGGGCTTCTCCAGCGCCACGTAGGCGGCGAGGTATTCGCGCACCGCTTCGCGCGCTTCGACGCTGTTGGGGCCGAGGTTTGAGAAGTAGGTGAGGTCGGGCGCATAGCCGGTCGCCGAGGGCCGCGGCTGGAAGTAGCGCTTGTCGGGCGCCAGCACTTCTTCGCCTTCTTCGTCGAGCTTGGGCTTGCCGTTCCTGCCGATCACCGGCCTGGAGAACGACTGGCCGATCAGGCTCGAGCCGACGACCTCGCCATCGACGCTGACCTTCGACCCGTTCGCCCTGCCGGGGAAGACGAGCTGGGCGATGCCGGTGATCGCCAGCGGGTAGGCGAGGCCGAAGAAGACCGTCAGCACGATGACGCCGATCAGGGAGGTGAGCAGATCCTTGCGCATCAGAACAACCTCGCGGTCAGGCTCTGCGCGAACGGCCCGAGCAGAAGGGCTGGGAAGAAGGTGAGGGCGCCGACCAGGATCACAACCCCGATCAGCAGGAAGACGAAGGTCGGGTTATCGGTGCGCATCGTGCCGAGGCCGGCGGGTGAGACCTTCTTGCCGGCGAGCGCGCCGGCAATGGCGAGGGCGAAGAGAATCGGGATGAAGCGGGCGCTCACCATCACCGCGCCGCCGAGCAGGTCGGCGAAGCTGATCCCGTGGGAGCCGACGTTGCCAGGAGCGTGCGGCTGGATGAAGCCGGTGTAGCCGGCGAAGGCGGAGCCGTTGTTGTTGGCTTGGGAGAGGTAGGCGTAAAGGGTCTCCGAGAATCCCTGCGGGTTGACCCCCGCGAAGAGCGAGCGTTTGCCCAGCGTCGTCGCCGAGGCGACTCCGGCGGAGAGCAGCACCGCCAAAGGCGTGAACAGCGTGCCGAGTGCGACCAGCTTGATCTCGCGCGCCTGGATCTTCTTGCCCAGGTACTCGGGGGTGCGACCGACCATCAGGCCGCCGATGAAGACGGCGAGGATGACGTAGAGCAGCATCGAGTAGAGGCCGGCTCCGACCCCGCCGAAGATCACCTCGCTGAAGCCGAGGTTGGCGAAGGGCACCGCCCCCCCGAGCCCGGTCAGGGACTCGAGGGCAGCGTTGACCGCGCCGCAGGAGGTGACCGTCGTCACCGCCGACCACAGCGAGGAGCTGGCGATGCCGAAGCGCTGCTCCTTGCCCTCCATGTTGCCGCCGGTGGAGCCGTCGAAGGCATGGGTGTGAAGCCCGGCGGCGTGCTGGGCCGGGGTGCCGTGCTGCTCGGCGATGTAGACGACGATCACCCCGGCGACGAAGAGGATGAGCATCGCGCTGAAGATCGCCCAGCCCTGCCGCTGGCGGCCGACCATGCGGCCGTAGGTGTAGGTGAGGCCGGCAGGGATGACGAGGATCAGCAGCAGCTCGAAGAAGTTGGTCAGCCCGCTCGGGTTCTCGAACGGCATCGCCGAGTTGACGTTGAAGAAGCCGCCGCCGTTGGTGCCCAGCTCCTTGATCACCTCCTGGGAGGCGACTGGCCCCTGGGCGAGGGTCTGGGTGCCGCCGACCAAGGTATGGATCACCGTGTAGTGGCTGAGGTTCTGGATCACGCCCTGGGAGACGAGGAAGAGCGCGCCGACAATCGAGACCGGCAGCAGGATGTAGAAGAGGGTGCGAATCATGTCCTGCCAGAAGTTGCCGATCTCCCGTCCGGACCTCGCGACGATGCCGCGGATCAGGGCGACGACGACGGTGATCCCGACCGCCGCCGAGACGAAGTTCTGCACCGCCAGCCCAGCCATCTGGGCGAAGTAGGTGAGCGTCGTCTCGCCGCCGTAGTACTGCCAGTTGGTGTTGGTGATGAACGAGGAGGAGGTGTTGAAGCTGAGGTCCCAGGGGCCGGAGTGGAATCCCTGCGGGTTGAAGGGCTGGATGCCCTGGGTGCGGAGGATCAGGTAGAGCGCGATCCAGAAGAGCAGCGAGAAGACGATCAGGCTGCGCGCGTATCCCTTCCAGTCCTGCCCCTCGTCGGGCCGCACACGCATCACCCTGTAGGTGAGGCGCTCGATTGGCCCGACGACGGGGGACAGGAAGACGCGCTGGTTGGTGAAGACGCGCGCCATGTAGATGCCGACCGGCTTGACCAGCGCCACCAGCACGGCGATGAAGATCGCGATCTGCACCCACCCCTGCAACATCAGAGCTTCTCCCCCCGCAGCAGCGCGTAGACCAGGTAGAGGCAGACGAGCGCCGCGACGATCAGGCCGAAGACGTCGGCGCCGGTGAGGGTGGCCAGCGTCAGGGTCATATTCGCTCGATCAGGTCGATCGCCCAGTAGAGGAGGGCGAAGATGCCGACGGCGATCGCTATCGAGAAAAAGTCCGCAATGGGACCGCCGCCACCGGGGAAGATGTCCGCCACAGGAAACAAGGCGGAGCCATCATGGATCCCGTCGCGTCAAGGGCGCATGAAGAGTTCTGTCTTCGGCATAAAGATCGCGTAAAGATCGCGAGCACGGATGCCGCAAGGGACTCCGGGGGGCAACGAGGGGTGATACTTCACGGCGTGATCGTCAACTGCGCCGTCTATGAAAAGGGGCAGCGCCGTGACGGAGACCTGGCTCTCGAGAACGCCGGCAAAGCGGCCCGGGGCGCCGACGCCTTCGTCTGGCTCGGCCTCTTCGAGCCAACGGCGGAGGAGTTCGAGACGATCGCCAGCGAGTTCGACCTGCACGAGCTTGCGGTGGAGGATGCGATCAACGCCCACCAGCGCCCCAAGGTCGAGCTCTACGGCGACACCCTGCTGGTCGTCGTCAAGACCACTCGCTACGTGGACTCCAAAGAGGTGATCGAGGTGGGCGAGCTGCTTCTGTTCGTCCACCCCTCGTTCATCATCACCGTGCGTCACGGCGAGGGAGGGCTGAGCGCCGTGCGGGAGAGGATCGAGCACCGCCCCGACCTGCTTCGCCACGGCGTCGGCATGGTGCTCTACGCGATCCTCGACCACGTCGTCGATGGCTACGAGGAGTCGGCCCAGGGCATGGACGGCGACATCCAACATGTCGAGCGCGAGGTCTTCTCCCCCAACGGAGCCAACCCGGCCAAGCGCCTCTACAAGCTGGAGCGCGAGGTGCTCGACTTCCACACCGCGGTCGCACCGCTCTCGGGAGTGATCGACGAGGTGGCACGCGGCCATTTCGAGGTCGTTCCCGACGAGCTGCTCGAGTACTTCCGCGACGTCAACGATCATCTGCGACGCGTCGAGACGCGAATAGCCGGCTTCCGCGAGCTGCTGGGCAGCGCTCTGCACGCCAACCTGACCCAGGTCTCGGTGCGCCAGAACGAAGACATGCGGAAGATCTCCGCCTGGGTCGCGATCATCGCCGTGCCGACGATGATCGCCGGCATATACGGGATGAACTTCGACAACATGCCGGAGCTGCACTGGCGCTTCGGCTATCCGGCCGTGCTGATCCTCATCGCTGTGATCTGCCTGCTGCTCTACCGGCGTTTCAAACGTTCCGGCTGGCTTTAGAACGCGGGTCGCCAGCCCCTACACGGCGAAGCGGTAGCCAACTCCCGGGTCGGTGCGGATGTAGCGCAGCCCGTCGGGCGGCTCGATCTTGCGGCGCAGGTTGGCGACATGGGTGCGAAGGATCTGCAGGTCGTCCGCGTACGCCGGCCCCCAGACCTCCGACAAGAGGGCGCTGTGGGTCATCAACCGGCCGCGGTTCTGGGCCAGCGCCCGCAGCAGCTCGAACTCCGTGGGGGTCAGGTGGACCGCCTCGCCATCGCGACGCACGGCGCGTGCCGCCAGGTCGATCTCGAGCCCCTCGGCGACGATCGTCGGCTCCGAGGCCTCCGGCCTCGCCCGCCGCAGGACCGCCTCCAGCCGCGCCACCAGCTCCGGCGGGCCGAAGGGCTTGGTCACGTAGTCATCGGCACCGGCGCCCAGGGCCCGCACCTTTGCCTCCTCCTCACCGACGGCGGAGAGGACGATGATCGGCATCTCGCTCCACTCGCGCAGGCGCCTGGTCACCTCGACGCCGTCGATGTCGGGCAGCATCAAGTCGACGATCGCCGCCGCCGCCGGCTTCACCGCGGCGAGGTCGAGCGCTTCCTCCCCGCTGCTCGCCGGGACGACGTCATATCCCGCATCGCGCAGGATCACCCGCAGGGCACGCAGGATCTGCGGCTCGTCGTCGCAGACGAGGATCCGCGCAAGGCCGTTCACTCGCGCGACCCGGCCTGGAAGGGGAGGGTGACGACGAAGCTGGTTCCCTGGCCGGGCAGCGAGTCGACCTCGATTTCGCCGCCGTTGGCTTCGACGAAGCCCTTGGCGATCGCCAGCCCGAGCCCTGAGCCGCCGCGGACGCCGTTTGCGCCGCCGCGCTGAAACGGCTCGAAGATCCGTTCCCGCTCGCCCTCAGGTATGCCCGGCCCCTGGTCGACCACGCGCACGGCGATCTTCCCCCCGACCGGCCTCGAGGTCACCTTCACGGGGCCGCCTCCTCCATGCCGGATCGCGTTCTCGAGCAGGTTGGCGAAGGCGCGCTCCAGCTGGGCCGCATCGGCGTCGATGGCTGGCAGCTCGCGATCGAGCGCCAGCTCCACCAGCTCGGAGGTGGCAACGGCCTCCCGGGCGCCCTCGAGCACCTCCGCCAGATCGATCTGCTCGCGGTGCGGCTCCGCCTTGCCCGCCTCCAGACGCGACATGTCGAGCAGGTTCTCGACCAGGCGGGAGAGGCGCTCACCCTCGGCGACGATCGCCTCGCTCAGCTCCACCCGCTCCCCGTCGGTGAGCGTCTCCGAGCCGAGCGCGGCGCCAGCGGCGATCATCGAGGTCAGCGGCGTGCGCAGATCGTGAGAGATCGACCGCAGCAGCGCGGTCTTCAGCTCGTCGCTGCGGCGCAGCGCCTCGGCCTCGACCATCTCCTCCTGCATCCGGTCGCGCTCGCGCGAAAGAGCGGCCAGATCGGACAGAGCACGGTCCGCCTCCTCACGCCGCCGCTCGGCCTCCACCGCGCGCGCCCGTGCCAGCCCGGCGACGGCGCTGCTGAGGACCGCGACGATCGCGAAGGCGGCCAGCGCAACCCAGTTCTCCTCGCTGCCGATCGTGAAGCGGTGCAGCGGTGGGATGTGGAAGAAGTTGAAGGCGAGCGCGCTGCCGACCGAGGCGAGCAGCCCAAGCCGCAGCCCCCAGACGATCGAGATCAGCAGGATCGCCGGCAGGTAGACGACGCCGAGCGAGACCACAGGCGCCGCGGACTTGAGCGGGTAGACGATCAGCGTCCCCGCCGCGACGGCGGCAAGCGTCGCCAGCAGCCCAAGCCAGGACGGGGGCGGCTCGCCCCCGAGGCGAAGTGACCATTCGCGCCAGCGCATCGGCTAAGCGTACGGGCGCGAGATTCGTAAGACAGCGGCAGAGCAGCGAAAGTGGCTTTACTTGCACTTAACCAGCGGTTACTATGCAAAGCAGGGTGGTTAATTGAATAGCGAAATCCCGAAGATGCAGCGACTAACGCGCGTTGCGCAGGCGTTTACGCCGAGCTCTCCGGTCAGCCGCTTGGACATGCTCGCCGGGCGGCTCACTCAGATTCAGGACGTCGCCAATGCCGTATCGCAGCGAGGTCAGCATGTTGGCCTCTACGGCGAGAGGGGGGTTGGCAAGACCTCGCTCGCAAACGTTCTGGCCGAGCTTTTCGACGCCCCCGACCTTCCGCATTTCCAAGCCGTTCTAATCACTTGCGGGAGCGAGGACAGCTACGCCACGATCTGGGAGAACGTCTTCGTTGAGTTGGGCGCCAACTCAGGCGATCGGCCGTCGCCGGAGGGTGTGCGCCGTACCCTGGCAGACATCGATCCCCCCGCGTTGATCGTCATAGATGAGCTTGATCGATTTGAGGACGACGACGGGTTGACTGTGATGGCTGACACGATCAAGACCCTTTCGGATCATTCCGTGATTTCAACCTTGGTCTTCGTTGGGGTAGCCCAATCCATCGGCGAGCTTATGGGTGAGCACGCCTCGATCGTTCGCGCCTTGGCCCAGATTGAAATGCCGCGAATGTCCGAGAAGGAGCTTCGCGAAATCCTCGAACGCGGGTGCGCGGAGGCGGAGCTGAAAATCGACGACGAGGCAGCGGCGAGGATCGCCAGGCTGTCGGATGGCCTGCCTCACTACACGCATCTGCTCGGAAGGCACGCCGGGCAGCGCGCTGTGCACAACGACCGAAACCGAATCTCGCTGATCGATGTCAACGCGATCATCCCTGAGGCAGTCGCCAGGCACACCATTCAAAGCAGCTATATCGACGCAACCGAAAGCGTTCGGAAAGACAACCTCTATCCCCAGGTACTACTTGCCTGCGCATTGGCTCCGACGAATCAGCATGGCTATTTCACGGCTGGCTCCATAAGGGATCCGCTTGAGCAGGTCGCGGGGCGAAGGCTGGATATTCCTGCCTTTGCTCGACATCTCGCCCAGTTCCTCGAGCCCGAGCGTGGCGCTGTTCTCCAGCGGCGTGGAGTGCCCCGCCGATACTTCTATCGATTTACCGATCCAATCCTGAGACCGTACGTAGTCCTCAAAGGCCTCTCTGATGGACTGATCACCAGCGACGAGCTTCAGAAGTTCCAGCCAACCCCCACGGAGCCCGGCCCGACCCTGAACGAGACCACCTCGCCGCAGCAACTTTTTTAGCCGCTTCAACGGTGCCTCGCCGGCCGACGGCTTGCCTGAACGGTCGAACTCAACCCCAGATGAGCAGGGCGGCGACGCGGAGTGCCGCATGCGTCGGCGCTATGACCTCGCCGATGTAGCGCAGGAGGCCGGAGCCGTTGAGGTCGCGAATGGCGTATTCGATTGCCTCGCCTTCGGAGCGATCGGGCCCGGCGCTCATCTTGAGCACCAGCTCAGAGGGTGTCAGGTGGTCGGGGTGGAGTTCGAGGACTTCTTCCAGAACGGCACGCTCGATCTGCTTGCGCTCGTCAACCGTCGCCATGCAGTCAGCGCCTCTTGCCTGCCGAGGCGTTCCTGTCGTCCTCGGGGTCGCGGGCCGACAGAAAGCTGGCCAGGAAGACGGTCGCCGACGTCTTGCGCGCCGCTTTCCCCTTCGCCTTCGAAAGCCGTTTGCTCGCCTTGGCCTGCAATGCCAGGACCGCATCGACGAACTCGCTCGTCAGCACCCCCAGCTCCTCGATGCCGGGCGCATCGAGAATAAGCGGCGTCCAGCCCAGCTCACCCGGCCGATCGTCGAAGACGCCCGCTTCGAGCGAAGCCAAGGCGTCCTTGAAGAACTCCTGCAGGATGCTGGTCGAGACCCCTTTGCGCACCGCCGGTGGCAGATGGTCCCAGGCATCAGGTGGAATCAAGGTCGGATTGACCGCCCGGTAGAAGTGCTCCACCGCCCCTCGGCGAGGCGTTGTGCGCTCGAGTCTGATCAATCGGCATTCGCGCAGCACATTGACGTGGTAGCTGACCTGACTCAGCCCTTCGTGCAGCTCCGCGGCGAGTTCCTTCGGGCTGGCCTCCCGTTCGATCAGAACCGCCAGGATGCGAACGCGCTCCCTCTTCGACAGCGCGTGCATGTGCTTGTAGTTGAGCAGGTCCTTCTTGCCCGCCATTTCGGTCTCCCTCCGTTCTTTTTTGGGTACATCTATCTGGCGCGCTCAAAGTTATGCGCTTATTGCGACTAAACGAAGCGAAATTGACCAAGCGGTAAGCATCGATTTCGTAGCTGTCGTCTGCTTCTAGTGTTTGCTGCCGATTTGCACCTGATCCAACGGGGATGGGCGGGCCGGCAACGACCAACTGTGTCGAGCCAGCCCACCCACTGATTAGGCCGGCTTCGTGACGAAGACGGCTGGGATCGTCGGCTCGACTTTGCTGATCTGCACGTGGGTCACCTCCTCTCGCGTGGTTGCTGCTAATTGATAAGAAAATCTAGATCAATTAGCGCAGGTGACCGCTCATTACCTCGAAGGCGCTGCAAATCACTCAGGAAAAGCGGCTCGAATCGGTTAGGGTGGTGCGGTCAAAGACCTGCAAGGAGGATCAGTGGCCGCAAAAAGGGAGCGAGAGGAAGTCGGGCTTGGCGAGGAGCTTGCCCTTGTGATCTCAAGCGAAACCACGGTCAAAACGCTGGTCTACTTGGTTGAACGCGCCGGGAGTCCGAAAGATATTGGCCTCGCCCTGGGCATCCCCACCCCCAATGCCAGCCATCACGTCAAGAAGCTGGAAAGGCTGCGCATCATCGAGTTGATCGAGGAAAGGGAGGTTGGAGGCACGATCCAGCACATCTATCGCGCTGTGGTCCGTCCGATCGTCAGCACTGAGGAGTGGGGCAAGCTGGGTCTCGCAGAACGGCAGCGCTACTCAATCTGGATCGTTCGGATGATCCTCGCCGACGCAGCGAAGTCCTTTAGCGCCAACCTATTCGATGCACGCTACAACCGGCACCTGAGCCGAACTCCAATGGTCGTTGACGCCGAGGGGCTCAATGAAGTTGCCGAAATCCAGAACAGAGCATTGAACGAAATAATCGCCGCGGAAGCTGCATCCACCGAGCGCAGAGCCAAAAGCGGCGATCCAGGAATGGACCTAATCGCCGCAATGATGTGTTTTGAGCTTCCCGAGCCAAGCGACGGCCTCAAGCGTGGCAACAATTAAAACGCGGCGCCAATTCGCGTATTTGGCTCGGGGCAGGTCCCGCCTTAATGGTCGTCTTGAGCCTGCTCATCGGCGGCCCGTGCGATGTCGGCGACGCTGACGTCCAGCCCCTTCGCCAGCTTGCCGACTATCTCCCAACTCGGGTTGCGCTTGCCGTTCTCGATTCCGGAGAGATAGGTCCAGTGGATTTTCGCCTCGGCGGCGAGTCCTTCGATGGTCATGCCGCGCGACTCTCGCAGGAGTCGAATCGCGGCTCCAAGCTGAGCGGAGGTGGTGGGCGAAGAAAGCGGCACCGAGGCAACCAAGCCTCCCGCGACCGCCTTCTTTAGACCATAGTCTATAGGCTATGGTCTGCAATGTCACAGGAGTACCGATTTAGAGCCAGGGGGGATAATTCGGTAGTTCCAAACGTGTCCCGGCCGCTTCACCTCCCATGAGCGGTCGGGGCACCCCCTTGGGGTGGGAACCGTGAGCGCAGCCCTGGAGGCGATCGTCAGGCATGACGGACGCCTAGACCTGATGTGCTGCCTGCTCGATGGCGGGCCGCTAGCGGTGCCCCAGCTGAGCGCCAGAACCAGCGGGTCACCGCAGGCCATCGACCACTGGATCAAGCTGCTCGAATCGTTCGACCTCGTCACGAAAATCGCCGACCTTGGCGGTGGGGAGCCGCTGTATGCGCTGACCTTGGACGACCACCCCGACTGGGTACGGGAAGCGATCGAGGATCATCGGCGCCGCTAGAGGGGCTCGTCGAGGATGAAGACCTCGACCGCCATGTCCGGTTCGAGGTGGTTGTCGCTCATGAAGGCCACCACCTTGCGCGCGGTCAGCTTTTCCACGCTCGCCTTCATCTCCGCCGCCATCGTCCGCTGAAAGAGCTGTCGCGTGGCGAGGACCGCCTCCCCGTGTGCATTCGCAGCAAGGCTCTGCTCCGCTTTGGTGAGCACCTCCTGAAGAACCGTCACGACGATGTTGCCGTTGTGAAACGAGAATGATTTGTTCGGCCCCCGACCGAGGTTTGCGGTGTGGATGCGTACCACCTCCCTGGTCAGAGCCGCGTTCAGCTCGCCGCCGGACAGTGGATTGGAGTCGGTCAATCTGCTGTCCCCTTCCCGCCCTACAAGACCTGATCCCGGGCCCAGAAGCGGGCAGGATCGGGATCGCGGAGATCTAAGGCCTCGATCCAGCTCGAGACAAGCGCCTTCGGGGAGTGTGACAACGGAACCTCCGACAGCTCGTTTATGGCGAGCCGAATCCGTGGCCATGACAACCACCCACCGTGCCCATCCCGCATACCAACGCCGTCGCGAACTCCCGAGGAGAAACGCCGGTGTCAACGGACACTATACCTCTGCTCGGGACTGCCTGAATAGACTCGCTGCCTTTCGGCGCCGAGCCGGGTTCCGGTCGCGAGGCCCGGTGGAAAGCTCGGCTCAGGGCGAAGGCAGCGGATCCGTCGAGGCGAGGACGCTGAACCCGATCCTCCCCCCTGCTCCAACGTCGATCGCATCCGCCGGCCGGCGGTAGAGCCAGAGTCCGAGATTGTCGTCGTTGAGATCCTGACCGTCATTGAAGAAGGCGCGCGGCGTCAGCGGTCCCGACAACGGCCCGGTGGCCCTTTGCACTCTGAACCTGTATGAGGGAGTGTTGCCGTTCGGCTGCCCGACGTCGTCCGTGTGAATGCTGTCGACGAGCCGGCTACCGCCGGCAAGCGGCGAGGGGCTGGCCGGCAGCAATGAGTTCGCCTGCGGCGGGCTGTAGTGAATCTCGACCGGCCCGCCGCTGCTGCGATAGCGCAGGGCGTCGACGTCGTGGCGCGCCGCGTCGATGAACATGCTGGAGACCTGGAACAGACGGAAGGACTGGAGCTCGGCGGTCCGGATCGGGTCGGGGATTGCTCGTTCGGTGAACCTGTACCTCTCGTCGACGTCGAGTCGCGTCTGCGCTTCGCTCGGCTCGTCGAGCGCGAGGTTCCAGCTGAGGTCCATGATCTGATTGGTGTTGGTGCTCGTCGTCGGCAGGTCGCTGTCACGTGCGACGATCCGGATCGAGAGAGTGCCGGTTCCGTTCCTGTGCAGCTTCCCGGTGCCGACGTCGACCCGTTGGACCTGCGGATTGAAGAAAAGGGTCGAGCTCGGAAACCCCGCCGAGGAGGCGAAGATCGCCGGGCCGAGCACGAGACTCTGCCCAAACGGCAGCGGAGGACTTGGGTCCGCGCCCGACTTGATCCGCAGGTATCCGGAGGAGGCGATCACGAGGACCTGGGGGAACCGCGAGGTCCCAGTGACACGACTGGCAAAGGTGAGCAGGCTCGTCCGGCCTATCGACGTCCCGTCGACGCGGGCTTCGAACGGCATCTCGGGAATCCCGGACCCGTCGCCCTTCGCGATCACCCATTGCCGGTTGTCGAAGCCCGTCCTGTCGACCCTCGCGTGGGCCGTCGATGACGCCGGCGCTGCCGCCAACCACAACACCGCCAATAGCAACAGGATTGGCACGGCGCGAACCTATTCCAACGTCCTATCCGGATTCATCCGCATTTAGCACCAAAACCTCGACGGACAACTACGGATGCGCCTTAGCACTCGGAATTATCAGGATCAATTACCTGATTCGCGCCCGTTCCGCCGCGTGGGACCCTCAGCCGGCGGACACGCCGCCGACCGACACCCCTCCACCGGGTGCCGGGGCCGGCGCAGGTTCCGGGGCGGGAGCTGATTCCGGAGCAGCTTCGGGTTCGGCTTCGCCTTCCGGTGCCTTGCCACCGCCCTTCCCTTTTTCAGAGCCTTCTTCTTCCCCTTCGGATTCTTCGGGTTCTTCTTCGCCTTCGCTGTAGGAGCCGGCGGAGCCGCTGGTGTGTTCGCTGTCGAGACCGGAGAGTTCAGGCAGGCTCGACGGTTCGTTGAATTCAGGGCAGTTGCCGGCAACCGCCGATTCCATGAAGGAGCGCCAGATCGGCCCTGCGGTCGGCCCGCCGAAGCCGGTCGCTTCACGCGATTGCGGGTGGCCGACCCAGACAGCGGTCGAGTAGAGCGGCGTGAAGCCGGCGAACCAGGCGTCCGACTCGCCCTCCGAGGTACCGGTCTTGCCCGCCTCGGCACCGCAGCCCATGTAGGTGTAGCCGGCGCCGGTGCCCTGAGTGATCACGCCCTCGAGCAGCTTGGTGACTTCGTAGGCCTCCCCCTGGGTGAGCACCCGGTCGCCGGAATCGGGGCTCGGTTCGTCGACCTTGCCGCTGGGGAATTCGACCCGACCGAGCGCGGTCGGTTCGTGGTGGATGCCGCCGCTGGCCAGGGTGGCGTAGGCGTCCGCCATTTCGAGCGGCGTGACGCCGACGGCGAGGCCGCCGATAGCCTCGGCCGGAACCGATTCCAGCGGCGCTTCGATACCCATCTGGTGTGCGGTGTGGGTGACGTTTTCGGGCCCGACGTCGAGGTCGAGCTGGGCGAAGACGACGTTGACCGAGTCCCAGGTGGCGGAGGCGAGCGACATCGTGCCACCGCCGGGCTCGGCGTTGTTGACGGTCCAGGTTCCGCCACCTGGCAGGTCGAGCGTCTTCGGCGAGGTGCCGTCGTAGTAGGTGCTGTAGGGGTCGACACCCTGCTTGATCGCGGTGGTGAGGACGAAGGTCTTGAACGAGGAACCGGGCTGCCGGTGCGCCTGCCAGGCGTAGTTGAACTGGCTTTCGCTGGCGTAGCCCTCGGTCGAGGCGAGGGCGACGATCTCGCCATTGGAGGGATCGACCGAGGCGAGACCAGCCGCCGGCCCCCCTTCCGAGTAGCAGACCCCGCAGGAGTCGACGGCTTCCTGCGCCCGTTCCTGCAGTTCGGGGTCGATCGTCGTGTAGGCCTTGAGGCCGCCGTAGCGAACCGTGTTGAGGCCGTATTTGTCGATCAGCTCCTGCTGGACGAGGTCGAAGAGGAAGGGGTCGCGGATCACCCGGTACTTGTGCCCGGGGTTGAGGTTCAGGCCTTCGTGGATCGCCTCGCGGTATTCCTCCGGCGTGACGTAGCCCTGGTCCTCCATCGCTTCGAGGACCTGATTGCGACGGCCCTTGGCGGCCTGGGGGTCGAGGAAGGGGTTGTATTCGGAGGGCGCCTGCGGCAGCCCTGCGATCATCGCCGCTTCGGCCAGGCCCAGCTCGCGTGCCGGCTTGCCGTAGTAGGTCTGGGCCGCCGCCTCGGCGCCAACCGCGGTCTCCCCTTCGACCGTGCCGTAGGGAGCGGTGTTGAGGTAGGCGGTGAGGATCCACTTCTTGGAATGGGCTTCCTCCTCCTCGTAGGCGAGGTGCGCTTCGACGATCTTGCGCTTGATCGTCTCTTCGGGGTCGCGGATGTAGAGGTTGCGGACGAGCTGCTGCGTGATCGTCGAGGCGCCCTGCACCGGCTTGCCGCCGGCGAGCAGGTCCTTCCAGGCGGCGCGGGCGATGCCGGCCGGGTCGATCGCGCCGTGGTTGAAGAAGTTGCGATCCTCGATCGCCACCGTGGCGTATTTGAGGTTCTGCGGCAGCGCTTTCGACGGCACCGGCTGACGGATGCTGCTGGCGCGGATGAAGCCGATCAGGCTGCCGTCGGCAGCGTAGATCGCCGAAGAGCGTCCGTTTTGCACCGGCTGCAGGCTGGAGAGCGGCGGGGCCGAGTTGTAGACGTCGATCGCCCAGCTGGCGGCCACGGTGCCGGCGATCGCGGCCGCGATGGCGAGGATCCCGAGTGGAATCAGCACTTTCTTCTTCCAGCTGAGGCGGTGGTGCCTGCGCTGCTGCCGTCGTGCCCGGTTCGTCATCGCAAAAATTCTATTGAGCCTGCCGAGCCGGCCATTTCCGCTCTGGCAAGCGCAATTTCGCGTGCGAGGACTCGGTTCCTGCCCTTCAGGCCGCCGGCCTGAACCTCGCTCGCCACTCGTCACGGTCGAAATCGGCCGGCTCGGTCTCGCGCAGGAAGCGTTCGAGCACCGCGATGAAGCGGCCCGGCGCCTCGAGCTGCGGCAGATGACCGGCGTCCTCGAAGAGCTCGAGCCGGCTGCCGGGAATCGCCCGCACCGCGTCTTCGCCGTGGCGAGCGGGGATGATCGAGTCGCGGGCGCCCCAGACGATCAACACCGGCACGGCCTCGGCCAGGTAGAGGCGGTCGCTGGCATCCACCCGCTGCCCGCGGGTGCCGACGACAGCGCGCAGGGTGTCGAGGAAGGCCGCACGCCTGCCGGCGTCCTCCAGCGAGGCGTAACCGCGCGCGACCTCGGCGATGTCGGCGCTGGGGCGCAAGCCAATCGCCGAGAGACCGCGGCCCACAGCCGAGCCGACCTTTTGCCCGGCGCCCGCGGTGACGGAGATGAAGAGGTCGGCCCCTGGCAGGGCTGCCGCTCGCAGGACGGGACTCACCTCGGGACCGAGGCCGCCGCTGGAGACGAGCACGAGGCGTTCGATCATCTCCGGATATTGATAGGCAAGCTGCATCGCGACGCCGCCGCCGAGCGAGTGGCCGACCACGGTGGCGCGCTCGTGACCGAGGGCGAGAAGCAGGTCGCGTAGCCCGCTGGCCAGGGCGCCGATCGAGTAATCGCCGGCGCCGGCCTGCGAGGCGCCGTGGCCGGGCAGGTCGGGGGCGATCACGGTGTGGTGGCGCGCAAGCGGCTCGACCACCTCGCGCCAGTTCTCGCAGCTGCCGGCGATGCCGTGGATGAGCAGCAGCACGGGGCCCTCGCCGGCCTCGACGTAGGAGACCGAGCGAGCGTGGACGGTCGCGGTCTTGATTTGCATCTCAGACACTCCGACACAGTATTCCGGACCGCAGCCACGGAAATCCGAGGGGACCGCCGACTCCGATGCCGGTAGCCTCCACGAAGAGGCGTCCAGACCGTGCCCAGCTTCCTCCACACCTGCTACCGAATCGGCGAGATCGATCGCTCGGTCGCCTTCTACGAGAAGCTCGGCTTCGAGGAGGTTGCGCGGATGCCGATCGGCGACGAGGCGATCAACGTCTTCATGGGCATGCCTGGCGAGGACCCGCGGCTGGAGCTGACCTACAACCACGGCATCGACTCCTATGAGCACGGCAGTGGCTACAACCACATCGCCCTCGCCGTCGACGACCTCGACGGCACCTTGGAGAAGCTCGCCGCCCAGGGCATCGAGCCCGAGAAGCCGCCCTACCGCCCGGGAGGCCGCATCGAGGGCCACCGCATCGCCTTCGTCCGCGACCCCGACGGCTACCGCATCGAGCTGATCGGCGAGTAGTCGACCGTCAAGCGCTGTACAGCTCGAGTCCGCCAAGGGCCGGAGCAATGCGCTCGAAGTCGGAATCGAGACTCCAGAGCGCGTGGCCGGCACGTGCCGCGACGACGGCGATCGCGAGGTCGGTGAGGGGCAGCGTCTGCCCGGTTTGGCGCAAGCGGCGGGCAACGGCGCCGACTTCCTCCCAGGAGGTGCGGTCGAGATCGGCCAGCGGCAGGCCGCCTACGGTGCCGACTATCGATTCCCGCTGGCTGTCAGTTGCCCCCGCAAGCAGCTCGGCGAGCACGGGTCCGCAGATAGCGACTTCGCCTTCTCCAATTAGCGTTTCGAGGCGGTCGCCCACCTCCCCGCTACGGCTGCGGAAGTACGGGATCCAGACGGAGGTATCGGGCAGGACCATCAGATCCGCCGATCGATTGCGCGCATCTCCTTGGAAACGTCTTCGATATCGAGCTTCCCGCGCATCTTCAGCAGCCAGTCGACGGCGCCGCGACGGACGTGGTCTTCGATCGCCGCCTCGACCGCCTTGGTCTTGCTGAGGCCGGGGTGGCGGGCCATCAGCGCCTCCATGAGATCGTCATCCAGATCGAGCGTGGTTCGCATGGCATAAGTATGGCATACACAGATGATGTTTTCATGTCCGATCAAGTCCCGAGCGCCGGAAACTCTCCCCCCTTCGCCCTAGTACGCTCGTGCAGATGGCGCAAATTGCGGTGATCACCGGGGCATCCAGCGGCATCGGAGCAGCTGCCGCCCGGGCACTCGCCGGCAACGGCTTCCGGGTCGTGCTCGGCGCGCGGCGCCTCGATCGACTCGAGGAGATCGCGGCCGAGGTCAGCGGCGAGGCGCACGCTCTCGACGTCACCGAACCCACTTCGGTGGAGGAGTTCTGCTCCCGGGTTCCGCGTTGCGACGTCCTGGTTAACAACGCAGGCGGGGCGCTCGGCTTCGGTCCGCTTGCCGAGGCCGACGAGGAGCAGTGGCGCTGGATGTACGAGGCGAACGTGCTGGGGACGATGCGGATGACGCGAGCGCTGTTACCGCGGCTGATCGAATCAGGCGATGGCCATGTGGTGGCGGTGACCAGCATCGCCGGCTTCGAGTCCTACCGCGGTGGCTCCGGTTACATCGCCGCCAAGCACGCGCAGCGCTCGCTGCTGCGCAACCTGCGGCTCGAGCTGCTCGGCCAGCCGGTGCGGGTGACCGAGGTCGCTCCCGGCATGGTCGAGACCGAGTTCTCGCTGGTCCGCCTCGGGGGCGACGCGGAGGCGGCCCGCCGCGTCTACGAGGGGATGGAGCCCCTGAGCGCCGCAGACGTCGCCGAGTGCATCCGCTGGGCAGTTGCTCAACCGCCCCACGTCAACGTCGACGAGATCGTCGTCCGCCCCCGCGACCAGGCGCTGGCAACCGAGGTGCACCGGCGAAGCGAGGAGTAGCCGGGCTCCTTGACGGGCCGCCCGACCCGAGCGATGCTTGAGAACCGGTTCCCCCACCAGAGGAGAAGAAGATGATCTGCGCGCTCACCGTCCGCACGCTCAAACCCGGCACCTTCGACCAGTTCCGCGACGCCTTCATGGGCGGTATGGACGACACGCCGCCGGAAGGCTTCGTCCGCTTCAACATGCTGCGCAACAGCGAGAACCCCGACGAGGTGATCTCCTTCGGCTTCTTCGACGGCAGCGTCGAGCAGCTGCGCGAGGTGGCTTCGCAGGAGGGCTACGAGGAGCAGCTGGAGCGGATCGCGCCGTTCGTCGAGTCGGTCGGCGCCGACGGGCTCTACGAGATCGTCGAGGAGCGCATCCCGTAGCGACGACTTTCCGCCCTCGATCCGTCCGCCGCGGCCCGCGTTAGGGTCCGCTTCGCGAGCTGCGTAGACGAGGAGAGGGAGGAACGTGAAACTCGTAATCGGCATCGTGCGGCCTGAGAAGGCCAACGACGTGCTGGAGGCGCTCTACCGGGCGAGGGGGCGATCCTGGTGATGCCGGACGCCGACGGCGAAGCGCTGGTCGCCGAAGCCGGTTAGATACAGCGATGGCCGAATACCTCCAGGTGCTGACGAGCGCCGGTTCGGAGGAGGAGGCGGAGCGGATCAGCGTGGCGCTGATCGAGCGTCGCCTCGCCGCCTGCGTGCAGATCCTCGGCCCGGTCTCGAGTCGCTATCGCTGGCAGGGCGAGATCGAGCGGGCGCGGGAGTGGCTGTGCCTGGCAAAGACCGAGGCAGGCCGCTACGACGATCTGGAGGCGGCGATCCGCGAGGTGCACTCCTACGAAGAGCCGGAGATCGTCGCCACCCCCATTGTCGCCGGCAGCGCCAGCTACCTGGAGTGGCTCGGCCGCAGTGTCGAGTGAAGGATTTGGGGACCTATAGGCCCCCAAATCCTTCCATCAGGCCTTCACCACCTCGAACTGGCTCATCAGGCCGTGGTCCTCGTGGTCGAGCATGTGGCAGTGGATGACGAACTTGCCCGTGTAGTCGGCGAAATGACCGGCGACGAGGATCCGTTCGCTCGGATAGAGGAAGAAGGTCTCCTTTAGGCAGTCTTCCCAGGGCGGCGGCGGCTTGCCGTTGCGCGCCAGCAGGTACCAGTCGGTGTGGTGCAGGTGCATCAGGTGGGCCACGCCGGTGCGGTTGACGATCTCCCAGGTCGCGGTGGAGCCGAGCTTGGGGAAGGCGTCGGCGCGGGCGGGGTTGAAGGTGCGTCCGTTGATCAGCCAGGTCGGCTTGAAGAGGCCGCCGATCGTGATCGACCAGGTGTGGTCGGGCTTATGCGGGACATGCTTGGTCCAAGCCGGCAGCGGGCGCAGCCTGCGCGGCACCCCGGTGTGGTCGGGCATCCGCCGGGCTCCGACGCGGAATTGCATCAGGGCGCCTATATATGGGCGCGAGCCGGCGCCGTGGTGGCCATCGTGGCGGGGACCGCTGCGCAGCTCGACGGTCTCGCCGCGCGCCTCAGCGAAGTCGACGATCACCTCCGCCCGCTCGGCCGGGCCGAGCAGGATGTGGCGGCGGCGAATCGGCTTCGGCATCAGGCCGCTGTCGGTGCCGATCTGAATCAGCGGCGCGCCGTTGGAGAGATGGACGTTGTAGGGGCGGAAGCCGGAGACGTTGAGCAGGCGCAGGCGGTAGCGCTGCGGGGTCACGTGGTGGTGCGGCATGTAAGCGCCGTTGACGAGCACGCGGTGCCCGACGACGCCATCAGCCGGTGGACGCCGGCCGGTAAAGGGATCGGTCAGCTGATTGTGCCGGTCGAAGCTGCGATCGGCGATCGTCAGCGGGATGTCGCGCTCGCCCCGCGGCAGCGGCAGCGAAGCGTCGAGCTCGTCGTCGACGATGAAGATGCCCGCCAGCCCGTGCCAGACGTTGCGGCCGGTGTGATCGAGGCGGTGGTCGTGGTACCACTGCATCGCCGCCCGCTCGGGGCGGCCGTCCTCCATCAGGTCCCAGACGTAGCGCCGGCGTCCACCGGGCTCGATCAGGACGTCGTTGCCGGACTCACGCGGTGAGAGGCCGCTGGGGATGTGGCAGTAGAAGGACCTCGGCTGCGAGCGGGTGAGGCCGCCGGGGCGACCGTCGAACTGCGTGCGGTTGTGGCCGCCGTGCAGGTGGACGCTCAGCTCCCCCACCCTTGCCGGCAGCCGATGGTGGAAGGTGACCTCGGTCCGGCGGCCGGCCGGCCGCCTGATCGTCGGCCCGGGAAAGGTGCCGCCGTAGGTCCACATCCGCGTGGGCCGGCCGGGCAGGACCTGAACCTCTGCCTCACGGATCGGGATGTCGAGCTTCGCCCCGCGCAGCTCGACCGGAATCGGCAGGGCCGCACGGAACGGCGGTGGCGCAGGAGGGCGCTTCGGCTGCGCGACGGCAGGCGTCGCCCCGCCTGGACGCAGGCCGGATGGCAGCAGCGCTGCGAGCGCACCGCCGCCCAGGGCGCCGAGGAAAGCTCGGCGCCCCAGACGCGGCGAGGACTGCGAGGAACCAGCCGTCTCTAACCGCCCGGCAGGACGTTGATCGTGCCGTGCATCCAGGGATGGACCGCACAGACGAAATAGATCCTGCTCGGCCCAGCCGAGGTATCGACGTCGACCGGCTGCTCGATCGAGGTCCCCGGTTTTTCACCGGTGAACCAGGAGTCGCCCTTTTTGCTCAGGCTGCCGAGCGTGCTCCAGCCTTCCGGCCCGACGTCGACCGGGTTGACTTTCACCGGACCGTTGCCTTTGACGCCGTGCCAGCCGGCGATCGCTTTGCAGATGTGATGCGGGGTGAAGCAGAGCTGGCGTGCTTTGGCGGTCGTCGGAATCGAGCCTTTGGTGACCAGCGAGAACGTGTGTGGGCCAACTTTGTGCGGATTGGTCGTGTTGACTACCGCGAGCTCTTCGCCGTTGACGATCGTCTTCGGAGCTTCGAAGCGAAGGCCGCCCTTGTCTTTGATGTATACGGTCGGAACGGACGCTTCGGGGGAGGCCGCCGGCCCGCTTGGCGGGCTGTATGGGGCGGCGAGCGCCGAGGTCGCCACGCAGAGCGCAGCGAAGGCCGTCAGAGCGGCCAGGATGCCCGCCTTGGTCGAACCAGCACGACGAGACTGCTTCAAGTTGATTCCTTTCCGCGCCGCTTGCGGCGCACTGCCAGTTAAGAACGAGTAACGGCCAGGAACGGTAGAGACTTGCCCGGAAACGATCAAGCCCACCTTCCAAGAACTACGCACGCAGCCTGTAGCCGCGCGAGAAGAGGCGCAGGTTGACGGCGAAGAGGGTGGCCGTGGCCGCGGTCAGGGCAAGCAGCGAGAGCGCAATGCTGACTTCGGTGTAGCCGACAAAGCCGTAGCGAACCAGGTTGATCATGTAGAAGATCGGGTTGAAGTGGGTGAGCGTCTGGAACGGCTGCGGTAGGAGGGTGGCCGAGTAGAAGACACCGCCGAGGAAGATCAGCGGCTGCAGGACGAAGGTCTGGGCGAAGGCGACGTCGTCGAACTGTTCGGCGCGGACGCCGATCAGCACGCCGAGCTGCGAGAAGAAGAAGCCGACCAGAAACAGCGCCGGGATCAGGACGAGGATGTTGTCAACCGGCAGGTCGACAAGCAGGGAGGCGGCGAGGAAGGTCAGCAGCGCGACCATCAGGCCGCGCATGAAGCCGCCGAGCGAGAAGGCGAGCAGCAGCTCCAGTGGCGAAGCCGGCGAGGAAAGCTGGTCCTGGATCGCCCCCTGGAATTTCTGCTGGAGGATCGAGGAGGAGTTGTTGGCGAAGGCGTTGATCGAGAACGACATCATGATCAGGCCGGGGATGACGAAGACGACGTAGTCGATCCCGTGCAGTTCGCCGACGCGCGAGCCGAGCGCCGCGCCGAAGACGCTGATGTAGAGGAAGGTTTCCAGCAGCGGCGCGCCGATCGTCTGTTTCTTGATCTTCATGAAGCGGTTGACCTCACGCCGCCAGAGCGTCGCGAAGCGGATCTGGGCGGGGCTCATGCCGGCGTCACCTCGATGTGGGAGCGCGAGAGCTCCTTGCGGCCGACCAGCGCCAGGTAGGCGTCCTCGAGGTTGTCGACGCCATAGCGCGCGGCGAGATCGGCGCTGGTGCCCTCGCCGACGATCTGGCCCTCGTTGATGAAGGCGATCCGATCGCAGAGCTGCTCCGCCTCCTCGATGTAATGCGTGGTCAACAGGATCGTCGTCCCCTCCTGGTTGATCCGCTGCACGTAGTGCCACAGCTCCAGCCGCAGCTCGACGTCGACGCCGGCGGTCGGCTCGTCGAGGATCAGCAGGCGCGGCCGGTGCATCATCGCCCGCGCCAGGATCAGGCGTCGTTTCATCCCACCGGAGAGGGTGCGGGTGCGTTCGTCGGCCTTCTCGGTCAGCGAAAAGGTCTCCAGCAGCTCGGCGGTGCGCTCGCGCCGCTCGCGCTTGGGCATGCCGAAGTAGCCGGCGTGGTAGTCGAGCGTCTCCTCGACCGTGAGGAACCAATCGAGGTTGACCTCCTGCGGCGCCAGGCCGACCGCCTGCCGCGCCGCGCCATAGTCGCCGATGGCGTCGTGGCCGAAGACGTGGATCGAGCCACCGGTCGGCTGCGCCAAGCCGGCCGTGCAGTGGATCAGCGTCGACTTGCCCGCCCCGTTCGGCCCCAGCAGGCCGAAGAGCTCACCGGGGGCGATGTCCAGCGAAACGCCACGCAGGGCCTCGACCCCAGTCGCGTATCGCTTCTCCAAGTCCTCAACGTCGAGTGCCTTCACCCCCCGGCAATCTAGGGAAGCGCCGTCAGCGGCGCAGGGTGCGGAGGATGGATTGGGCGGCGTTGTAGCCGCTCATCCCGCTGGCGCCGGCGCCAGGTGGGGTTGCGGCGGAGCAGATGTAGACGCCGGGGATGCCGGTTGCGTAGGGGTCGAGCGCCAGGCGCGGGCGGATCACCGACTGCCACGGCGTGAGGGCGCCGGTGATGATGTCGCCGCCGACGTAGTTGGGGTTGTAGGAGGCGAGGTCGGCGGGCGAACGGATGTGGCGGGCGACGATCCGCTCGCGCAAGCCCGGGGCGAAGCGTTCGATCTGGTCGAGCAGGGCATCGGCTGCGTCGCCGCTGTAGCCGTGCGGGACGTGGGCGTAGGCCCAGATCGGGTGCAGATCGTCGCGCGAGCGCGAGGGGTCGGCGAGGTACTGCTGGCCGACGAGGACGAAGGGTCGCTCCGGCATGCGGCCACGGTTGATTTCGCGCTCGGAGACGACGACCTCCTCAAAGGAGCCGATCACATGCACCGTCCCGGCCCGTCCCGATGCCTCGTCGGTCCAGGGCACTCCACCCTCCACCGCGAGGTCGACCTTGAAGGCACCCGGGCCGTGCTTGTAGCGACGGTAGGCGCGGGCGACACGCTGCGGCAGCCGCTCGCCGGCAAGGTCGACGACGGCGCTCGGGGCGAGGTCGAGGATCGTCGCGTCCGCCGCGGGCAGCTCGTCCAGCGAGCGCACCGGGCGGCCGGTCTCGATCTTGCCTCCGTGCTCGCGCACGACTGCGGCGAGCGCCTCGGCAATCGCCTGCGAACCGCCGCGGGCGACCGGCCAGCCGTTGTGGTGGCAGGCGCACGTCAGCGCCATGCCTGCGGCTGAGCTGAATGGCCGCGAGAAGGGACTGAAGGAGTGCGCAGCAGTGCCGCCGAAGAGAGCCCGCGCCTCGGGGGTCGGTAGGACGCGGGCCAACACCGAGACCGGCGCCGCCGCCGCCGGGCCGAAGCGCGCCAGGCGCAGCGGGTGCCGCGGCAGGCGCAGCAGCGGCCGCATGATGTCCTCCCTGAGCTCGTCGAAATGCTCAGCCGAGGAGCCGAAGAGCCGCTTCCATGCCGCGCCGGCCGAGCCCAGCCCAGCGGCCGTACGCTCGATCGAGCGCTCCATCGTCACGACGTCGCCTCCCTCGAGGGGGTGGGCCAGGTCGATCTCAGCCCAAGCCCACTCCAGCCCGTGCCGCTCGAGCCCGAGCGAGACCACGGCCGGCGATCCCGGCGCGAACGGGTGCGAGGCAGAGCAGTCGTCGTGCAGCAGGCCCGGCAGCGTCAGCTCGCTGGTGCGGGTTCCGCCGCCGATCGTCGCCGCAGCCTCGATCACCGTCACCCTCACCCCCTGCACAGCAAGCGTCGCCGCAGCCGCGAGGCCGTTGGGGCCAGCCCCGACGACGATCGCGTTGCTCATGCCGGCTTTACCGGCCCGGGCGCTGCCGCGGCTGACTCGACCGGCACGACCGGGAACGGACGCTCATCGAGCCAGGGCTGGCGCTCGACCATGTCGCCGACGTTCACCCAGCCCTCCTCGACCAGGCCCGTGGCGGCGTCGAAGATGCGGTAGCGCTGGCGCTGCACGTGCGCGGCCTGGGACTCGAGCACGACGACCCGCACCTCCCCCGGCCTGTAACGGCAGTGCTGTTGGATCGCCGCCAGCAGGCGCTGATCGTGGAAGTGGCCATCGCCGAAGTTGTAGCCGAGCACCACCCCGGCGACCAGCTCGCCCTCGCGCACGTCGTAGTCCTCGACGTCGTTGACGGCGCGCTGCACGAGCCCGTTGAGGGCGCGGCCGTGGGAGTGCATCGAGCGGAAGGCGAGGCCTTTGTGGATCAGCACGTCGATCAGCTCGGGCTCGTAGAACTTGGCCAGCTGCTCGGTGACGATCGGCGCCGGCTTGACCAGCTCGGCGTCGAGCTTCGCCTCAGCGCCGCTGTCGCGGCGGAAGAGCCACTGGCTGGTTGCCCAGTTGCCGGCGTAGTAGCGCATCGAGGGCAGGAAGGAGACGAGGTCGGGGCGGAAGTTGCCGAGCAGGGGAAAGCCGATGCAGGTGACCGCGAGGATCGCCAGCAAGAGCGGATCGTCGAGGGTCGAGAACGAGGTCGAGCCGTAGTGGCCGAAGAGGAAGAGCAGGCCGAAGATCATGAAGATGTTCCACTCCAGCGGCACCGCCAGGGGAAAGGTGGAGAGGATGTGCAGGTGGAAGATCACCATCCCGGCGACGGCGATGGTGCCGATCACGCCGCCCTGGGAGACCAGAAGGATCAGCGGCAGGGTGAACTCCATGGCCGTTCCGAGATGGGCGGCAAGGGCACCGGCCGAGGAGGGCCGTAGATCTTCCGGATGAGCGCGGTAAAGGCGCCGCTTCGCCGCTCGCCAGCGGTTCCAGGGCGTGTTGCTGATCATCACGGTGACGACGAAGGGGAAGTGATGGTTTAGCTTCGATGAGGCGGCGCCCCACCAGATGCAGATGAAGACGAGCTGGGCGGCGACGATCAGGTTGGTCAGCGGGAAGAGGAAGATGATCGACAAGTTGCCGTAGATCTCGGCGCGGGCGGCGAGAAAGGGGACCTTGTCGCGCAGGCCGAGCGCCGCCAAGAAGGCAAGGAGAACGCCGACAGCGACCGGGTCGAGGCGGCCGGCGCTCCCCGCGCTGGCGTCGATCCCATCGGAGAGCAGCAGGTTGACCGCGGCGACGATCAGGCCGGCGTAGAGGGCGACGTCGAAAAGCGTGCGCCGCGTGCCGCGGGTCAGGGGCACGCGCTCGGGCCACGGCGGCAGCCGCGTCGTCCCCGGCCGCAGCCAGTAGAGAACGCCGCCGATCATCGGCGAGAAGCGCAGGGTCAATGGCAGCGAGCCGGCGCCCAGGCCGAGCACCTCCCACAGCATCGTCCAGATCACCGCCTTCTCGAAGACGATCGGTTCGGTCCACCAGGAGCCGAGATCGCCCAAGCCGCCAAGCCCGGCCGTCGTCGCCGAGATCAGCAGCAGCCCTCCACCGGCGTAGAGGACCAGCTTGACCACATAGAGCAGGTAGACGAAGTACGGCGTGCCGAATCCGTTCAGCGCCCAGTCCTGCGCCAGCACCTTGATCCGCTCGAGGTGGGGGCGACGCCTCCACTCCTCGTACTCGAACGGCGGTGGGGTGGGTTGCATGAAGCCCATACGCAGGCCGAATCTACCGCCCGCTCGAAGCTTCGCAACTAACCTCCTCGGCGATGCCAGCTCCCCTGCTTGCCGTCGACGCGCCCTCGATGCTGTTTCGCGCCTTCTACGCGCTGCCCGATTCGATCGTCGGGGCCGATGGCAAGCCGGTCAATGCGCTGCTCGGCACCGCCAACCTGATCCTGCGCGAGGTCGAGGTGCACCAGCCACGCGCCGTCGTCCTCTGCTTCGGGCCCGACGCCGCCTCCTACCGCACCGCGCTCTACCCCGCCTACCATGCCGAGCGCGAGGCGGCGATGCCGGAGGACCTCGCGCCCCAGTTCGCCGCCGCCCATGACTTCTTCGCCGCCTTCGGCTGGACGGTGGCAACCAGCGAGGACCTGGAGGCCGACGACCTGCTCGGCACCTACGCGCGCCTCGAGGCCGAGGCCGGCGGCCAAGCTCTGCTGCTGACCGGCGATCGCGACATGTACCAGTGCGCCGCCGAGCGGGTCACCGTGCTCTACGTCCGCACCGGCGGCGGCAAAGGCGCGGAAGCGCTCGGCCCGGCCGAGGTCCGCGAGCGCTACGGGGTGGACCCGGGGCAGGTGCCCGACTTCATCGCCCTGCGCGGTGACCCCGCCGACGGGCTGCCGGGCGCCAAGGGCGTCGGCCCGAAGACCGCGGCGGAGCTGCTGCACCGCCATGGCAGCCTCGAGGCGATCCTCGACAACGCGATCCGCGAGCAGCGTCCCAAACTGCGCGGCGCCCTCCTCGACAGCCGTGACGAGCTGCTCGCCTTCAAGGACATCGCCACCCTGCGCGACGCCGGCGTCGAGCGTCCCTCCGACAGCCCCACCGATTGGGCCGGCGGCGCCGCGGCGGCACGCGCTCGCGGCATGAACCGCCTCGCCGAGCGGCTCGAGCAGCACGGCTAGCGCATCCGACATTCACCACACCGGGGTGGGGTCAAAGTCGGATGCGCGTCTCAGGCCCGGTGCTCGGGGTTGGGAAAGTCGGTGCGGCAGCCGGCCTCCCACTCGGTGCGCTGGTTGCCGTGCGCGGGGATGCCACCGGCGTCCTTGAGCATGCGCGCCAGGTGCAGCATGTTCCAGGCGGCGAAGGTGGTGTTGCGGTTGGTGAAGTCGTTCTCCGGCCCGCCCGAGCCCTGATCGAGGTAGGACGGACCCGGCCCGGCCTCGCCGATCCAACCGGCGTCGGCCTGCGGCGGAATCGTGTAGCCGAGGTGCTGCAGCGAGTAGAGGACGTTCATCGCGCAGTGCTTGACGCCATCCTCGTTGCCGGTCACCAGGCAGCCGCCGACCCTGCCGTAATAGGCGTACTGGCCGGCGTCGTTGAGCAGGTGCGAGTTGCCGTAGAGGCGCTCGACGATCTGCGTCGCCACCGAGGACTTCTCGCCAAGCCAGATCGACATGCCGAGGACGAGGATGTCGGCCGCCATCACCTTCGCGAAGATCTGCGGCCACTCGTCGCGCTCCCAGCCGTGTTCGGTCATGTCCGGCCAGACGCCGGTGGCGATCTCGCGGTCGACGGCGCGAATGCACTCGACCGCGACCCCGTTGCGTCGCATGATCTCCATCGAGATGTCCATCAGCCCCTGCGTGTTGGACACCTCGGGACTGCGCTTCAGCGTGCAGTTGACGAACAGCGCCCGCAGGTCCGAGTAGTCGGCCTCACTGCTCCTGCAGAGCTCGTCCTGCTTTTCGGTCAGCTCGGCCATCGCGCCGCCGCGATTCTATGCGGGGCGGGGCGACGCACAAGAGCCTCAGCCGGCTGGGACCACTTCGATCGTGCCGTGCATCTGTGGGTGTATCGAGCAGACGTAGGTGTAGGTGCCGGGCTGCTTGAACGTCTCCGACTTGAGCTTGCCTTCCTCGATCGTGCCGGTGTCGAAGCTGCCGTCTTCGGCGGTAGCCGTGTGCGCAACGGAGTCTTCGTTCTTCCAGATCACCTTGCCGCCTTCCTCGATCGTCACCGGATCGGGGTTGTAGGCGAAGTCGGCGATTTCGACCTTGGCCGAGCGCACGGCGCCACCGCTTGGCGCCGGAGCGTTGCCGCTCGTCTCCGCCGCTGAACCAGCTTCCCCTTCCTCGGCGCTCGTCTCGGTGTTCGTGGCGGAGTTGGATTCGTCGCCGCCGCCACTGCCGCAGCCAGCGGCCCCGACGACGATCAGACCGGCCAAAGCGCAGATGGCAAGGGCAGAGGGAAGCTTCTCTATTTTCATTCGGCTTGGCTACCCGTACCAGCCAAATCGAAATCAGCCTGCAGCGGAGCTGAGCCATTGGAGAACCGCATCGCGCCGTCGTCGATCGCACCGCGGCGGATGGTGCGGATGTCGAGCACGTAGTTCTGGCGCAGCTTCCATGGCTCCCGCGACCCCTGTTTGGGGAATTGGTCGAGCGAGCGCAGGACATACCCCGAGGTGAAGTCGAGCAGCGGCTGCTCACTCACCGATGGGTCGACCTCAGGCACGCAGCGCCGGTAGCCGTGCGCGGTCATGTGACCCAGCAGGCGGCAGACGTACTCGGAGGTGAGGTCTGCCTTCAGCGTCCAGGAGGCGTTGGTGTAGCCGACGGTAAAGGCCATGTTGGGCACGCCGCTCAACATCATCCCCTTGTAAGCCATCGTGCTCGGCACGTCGACCGGCTTGCCATCGACGGAGAGCTCCAAGCCACCGAGGAAGAGCAGGTTGAGGCCGGTCGCGGTGACGATCACGTCGGCCTCCAGCTCCTCGCCGGACTCGAGCTCGATCCCGCGCTCGGTGAAGGTCGCGATCCTGTCGGTTACGACCGAGGCTTCGCCGGCGGAGATGGCACGGAAGAGATCACCGTCAGGGACCAGGCACATGCGCTGGTCCCAGGGGTTGTAGTGGGGCTTGAAGTGCTTGTCGATGTCGAAGCCGGGCGGCAGCGAGCGCTCCACCCCTTTGCGGATAAACCGCTTGATCAGCTCCGGGCGGCGGCGGCTCAGCTGGTAGAAGGCCGTTTGGATCAGGACGTTCTTCCAGCGCACAGCCGCGTAGGCGGCGCGCTCGGGCAGGTAGCGGCGCAGGACTGTGGCGAGCCCGTCCTCGGCCGGCAGCGAGGCGATGTAGGTGGGTGAGCGCTGCAGCATGGTCACGTGCGCCGCCTTCTTCGCCATCGCCGGCACCAGCGTCACCGCGGTGGCGCCGCTGCCGATCACGACGACGCGCTTGCCGCTGAAGTCGAGATTCTCGGGCCAGTGCTGGGGGTGAACGACCGGGCCCCGAAAGCGCTCAAACCCCTCGAACTCCGGCGTGTAGCCCTCGTCGTAGCGGTAGTAGCCGCTGCAGGTCCAGAGGAAGTCGCAGGTCAGCTGCACCCTCTCGCCGCTCTCAGTGCGTTCCGCCTCGACCGTCCAGCGCGCCTCCTCGCTCGACCACTCGGCGCCAAGAACCCGATGGCGGAAGCGGATCTTCTCCTCGATCCCGTTCTCACGCGCCGTCCGCCGCACGTACTCGAGGATCGAGGGGCCGTCGGTGATCGACCTCACCTCGGTCCACGGTTTGAAGCGGTAGCCGAGCGTGTGCATGTCGGAGTCCGAGCGGATGCCGGGATAGCGAAAGAGGTCCCAGGTGCCGCCGAGGTCGTCGCGCGCCTCGAGGATCGCGTAGCCCTTGCCGGGGCAGCGATCCTGCAGATGCCAGGCGGCGCCGATCCCCGAAAGGCCGGCGCCGACGATCAGCACATCGAGATGTTCGGGCGACCCCTGGGCCACGGACTCGCATTCTCGCAGACTGGCTGGTCAGCCAGTGTGATGTCACGCATAGCGCGGCTCGGCCCGCGCGGTTAGCCGACGCGGTAGCGCAGGTGGGTCACCTCGGGCGTATCGACGACCAGGATCGGCTCCAGCTCGAGGCCCGCGCCGACGCCGTCCTCGAACAGGCGGGCGCCGTCGCCGAGCAGGACCGGGACGACGTTGAGCTGCAGCTGGTCGACAAGGCCAGCCGAGAGGTACTGCTGGGCGACTTCGGCGCCACCGCCGAGGGTGACGTCCTGGTCGCCCGCCGCCTCGCGCGCCTGCGCCAGCGCCGACTCGATCCCGTCGGTGACGAAGGTGAAGGTCGTGCCGCCGAGGGACAGCGGCTCACGCTCGTGATGGGTGAGGACGAAGATCGGCATGCCGAAGGGCGGCTCGTCCCCCCACCAGCCCTGCCAGGGATCCTCGCCCCACGGACCGGGGCCACCGCCGAACATGTTGCGCCCCATCACGCCGGCGCCGACCCCCTGCCACGATTCTTCGACCAGGGGCGTGCTGGCGGTCACCTCTCCTCCCTCGCGGCCGTGCGGCTCGCGCCAGGCGGCGAGCTTGAGAATCCACTCGTGCAGCTGCATCCCGCCTTCGCCCAGGGCATGCTCCTCGCTCTGGTTCGGCCCGGCTACATAGCCGTCGAGCGAGATCGAGATCTCGAATCTCAGCTTCGGCATCAGCCGCTCACTCGTAAGGCGCGTAGCGGTTGTGCAGCATCAGGTCGTTGCCGTCGGGGTCGGTGAAGAAGGCCATGTGGCAGACGCCGGTATCCATGATCTCGCCGGAGAACTCCACGCCTTTGGCTTCCAGCTCAGCTCGTGCCCGCTGTCCTGGGACGGAATCCCGATGAAGTCGGTCTTGGTGATCACAGGCCCTCCGTTCGGTGGATCGGGGAATGGGTCGACGCACTCAGCGTAGCGCCGCAAATAAGCTCACCGGGTGAACGTCCTGATCGCGGCCGACATGGAGGGAATCGCCGGCATCGACGATTTCCGCGACTGCCTCCCCTCCCATCCCGCCGCCTACGCGCGCGGCCGCAGGCTGATGACCGACGAGGTGCTGGTCGCGATCGAGGCGCTGGGCGACGCCGGGGCGACCCGTGTCTCGGTCGGCGACTGGCACATGGTCGGCACCAACATCGAACGCGAGCGCATGCCGGCCGGGGTCGAGGTGCGCCCGATCGCCGACCTCGCCCTGGCGGAGGCCCGGCCCTCGATGGCAAAGGCCAACGGAGCGCCGCTCGACGCCGTGGTCATGCTGGGACACCACGCCAGCACGCCGAATCCGCGCGCCTTCTGCTCGCACACCTTCATCTGGGGGATGGACGTCTCGCTCGACGACGAGTCACTGAGCGAGGTGCAGGTCTACGCGCAGGCGCTCGCAGCCGAGGGGGTGCCGGTACTGCTGGCGGCGGGCGATCGGTGGATGCTCGACGAGCTCAGCGAGGGCGAGCTGGGAGGCGCCAGGCTCCTCGCCGCAAAGGAGGGGTTGGGCCGTGCTCAGGCCCGCTCGCGCGACGTCGACGCGGTCCACGCCGAGCTGGCCGACTCGATCGCCGCGGCGCTCGCCGCGCCACCCAAGCCGCCACCGCCGCGGAGCTACCCGGCCGAGCTACGGATCGCAGTCGAGGGAACGGAGCTGGCCGCGACCACGGTGTCGGAGCCCGGCGAGCTGCTCACCGCGATCGCGACCGCGTTTCGATCCAGCCAGGTCGCGCGCGAGTACCGCCAGCTCGCCAAGCTCCTCCCCGCCGGCGACGAGTCGTGGGCACGCGCGCTGCAGCGCCGCCTGGGCAGCCTCGTCGCAACGCCGGTGATGCGCTCCAAGGAGCGTCACTGGCTGAATTCGGCTACGCGGTGAACGAGAGCACGTGCGCGTGCTGTGGGTCGACGCGGCCCTCCAGCACGTCCAGATAGGCGTCTTGGAGCGCCTGAAATCCCGTCCCGCGGATCGTCTTCAGCCAACCGCCCGTCCACTCACAAAATGGATGCCAGGCGTCAGCGACACGCGACTCCAGGCCCGCCCGGCCCCAGTCCTCGGAGCGCCTGTTGACGCGGTCCGGGGCGAAGAAGAAGGTCGGCGGCGGGCCCGGCAGCTCGCCGGCGGCGGCGCCGAGCTCCTCCCAGTGCGTCACCCCGACCGCCATGCTGTGGATGAGCTCGTCGCCGTAGTGCGCGTGGACCGCCTGGCGCACCTCGCCGTCGCCGGCGATGTCGACGAAGGTGGCGGGCGCGCGGTCGAGCGAGTCGATCGCCTCGTAGGTGAAGGTGCGGCCGTATATCCCGAGCCCTTCGACGAACGCCGCGCTGCGTGGCGAGGTGAGGCCGACGAGCTCGACCCCCTCGCGCTGCGTCAGCAGGAAGGCGGCAGCGATCGCGGTCTTGCTCGAGGCGCTGGAGATGACGATCGGGCCGCGCGTCGCCAAACCCTCCTCGTCGAGCTGATCGTCGATCAGGAACGAGGTGAAGAAGAGCGGCCGCAGCAGCATCTGGATCTCCTCGGTGTCCGGCCGGTAAAACGAGTCCGCCGCCGTCGCCAGGTAGCGGTGATATGCGGAGGGCAGCGCAGCCCGGTGCGGTGAGCCATCGACGAAACCGGACCCGTCGGCGTCGACCGGCGTTACGACCAGGTGGGAGGACGGCGGCAGGTATCCGTAGATCCGCGTCCCCGGCTCGACCCCCTCGACCTCGCTCCGCTCGACCGTGGCAAAGCCCCACATCGGCACCCGCCCCCAACCCTCCTCGGCGGGAAAGAAGTCCCAATAGGACATCGCCTCGCCCATGACCGCGTAGGTGACGTTGTTCGCCGTCAGGCCGAAGGTGTCGACCCGCAGCAAAGCCTGGTCGGAATCCAACTCAGGAGCCTCCGACTCGACGATGCGGCACTGGCGCAGGTCATCGCGCTTGACGAGAAAGTCGGTCATCGGCACGGCGATGCTCTCACGGTCATACTGCGCCATCAAGTGGAGTCTTCGCAGGCAGACATGAAAACTGTTCTGGTCACCGGCGGCTCGGGGTTCCTCGGCGGCTGGTGCGTCGTCGAACTGCTGCGCCGTGGCTACCAGGTGCGGACGACCGTGCGCGACCTCGCACGCGAGGAGGAGGTCCGCAGCGCCGTGAGTGCGGAGGTCGATCCCGGCGATCGCCTCACCGTCCTCGCCGCCGACCTGCTCGCCGATGCAGGCTGGGAGCAGGCGGTCGCGGGCTGTGACCATGTCCTCCACGTCGCCTCACCCTTCCCGCCAGCGCAGCCCAAGGACCCCGACGAGCTGATCGTGCCGGCGCGGGACGGAACGCTGCGTGTGCTGCGCGCGAGCCTCGCTGCCGGTGTCGAGCGCATCGTCGTCACCTCCTCGGTCGCGGCGATTACCGGCGGCGGCAAACCGGTCTCGGGCGCGTTGACCGAGGAGAACTGGAGCGATCCGGACAACCTCAAGATGACGCCTTACGCGCGCTCGAAGACGATCGCCGAGCAGGCGGCCTGGGAGCTTGCGCGGGAGCGCGGCGCGACGGAGAAGCTGGCGACCGTCAATCCCGGCGCGATCATCGGACCCGTGCTGGGCGACAGCGGCGACCGCTCCTTTTCGCTGCAGGCGATCGAACGGCTGCTGAGCGGCATCCCCGGGGCGCCGCGGATCGGCTTCAGCTTCGTCGACGTGCGCGACGTCGCCGACCTGGAGATCAGGGCGATGACGTCGCCCGACGCCGGCGGCGAGCGCTTCATCGCCACCGAGGCCTTCATGTGGATGCCGGAGGTCGCCGCGGTCCTGCGCGACCGGCTCGGTGAGGATGCGGCCAAGGTCCCGACCCGCACGATCCCCAACCTGCTCGTGCGCGCGATGGCCGTTTTCGATCCCAGCGTGCGCTCGATCATCGGTCAGCTCGGCAGGAAGACGCTGATCTCAAGTGAGAAGGCCCGGACCGAGCTCGGCTGGTCGCCGCGCCCACTCGATGAGACGATCACCGAGTGCGCACAGAGCCTGCTTGCCAAGCCGGACCAAGCCTGATTCCACGCGGCTCACGATGGTCAGGGCCGCCCGGAGGCGGCCCTGACCTGGTGCATGCAGACGAACGCGGGAACGGCAAACGGGTGGGACAAGACCCGTCTCCCTACGCTCGCCGGTGCCCGGGGGTGGATTCCGCCGGGCGCCCGAACCAGTGCGGCGCCTAGCGGCCCTGCACCTCCAGAGTCCCCTCAAGCATGTGAATCAAGTTAGGACCACCTCCTTTCTCTGGTGATCCGATTGAAGCAAATCGATCGGTCCGTTGTCAGCCGCTTCCTCGCGAAGCTGTCGATTTACTGTCTCCGTTCGTCTAATTCAGGTCCCCGGAGCCATCGTTCGCAAGCCTGCGAGGCGGGCAGCAGCAGCCTGGCGCTCGTCATAGCTCACGAACCCCTCGATCGGATGTAGATCAACGGCGGAGGCGACATGAATCGCATCGAGAGCACGCAGTGCGGGCTCGGCCAGAGCGCCTGCGCCTGCGAGCAGCACCCGCTCGAGCGGCCGCAGCGCCACCGCGTCCAACAACTCGCCGGCACGCTCCAGCATGAGGTTGAGCGGCAAGGCGGGATCGTGCGCGACTGCCCGGCGCAGCGCACGTGGGATCTCGGTCAGGACCAACTCGCTGCTGACCAGATCCGCACCCGCGAGATACGCGCGCAGGACATCCGACTCGGCCTCCGCACGAACGAGCTTGACCAACGCCGAAGCGTCCACGTAAAAGACCGCCATGACTCAGCGATCGCCGCGGATCTCATCGAGCGCTCGGCTCAGCGCCTGCGGGTCGCCGGTCAGCTCCAGCGGCTCCGGCAGACCCCGACGCAGCGGACGCGAGACCCGTCCCTCGGCGATCAGCCGATCGAGGTCAGGCCCCGTCGTCGGCGCCGGTCCCAGCTCGGCCACCGGCCGATTCCGATCGGTCACCACGAGCCGCTCCCCCTGACTCACACGTCGTAGATAGACGCTCAGGTTCTGCCGCAGCTCCGCAACACCTACCGAATTGTTCATGTACATGAAAGTAGCACCTAATCGTCCTGCCTGGCCAACCGAGCCGCAGCTCGCAGATCATCGAGGATCCTGTCGCTGACAGCCCCTACCAGCGCCGTCGCCGCCCGACAATCCGCCTCGCCGGCTGCGTCGACCGCTGGGCGCGAACTACCCGCCATCATCTCGATCAGCACGGCAGCTTGGTCCTCTCCGGCAAAAGCATCCTCGGGCATGTCCTCGAGCAGCGAGACAAAGACACCGCCGAGGGAGAACGCCGCGCGCAGGAGCTCTTCGATCAAGGCCTCCGCGGCATCCGCGCCCTCTGCTCCCCTGTTCGCGTGACTCACACCCTCCCAAGGCCTGGCACCGTCGGTTTCGCCCCCCCCTGCCGCGAGATTTTCGCGCTAAATCCGATCCTCGGCGTCAGGAAGCAGCTCCTCCAACCCGGCGGGAGCGCTGGCGCCGTCGGGGTCGCCGCTCTCTCCCCGCAAGTCGGCGGCGACCGCTTCAAACTGCTCGATGGCGGCGGTGAGGTTCTCGACGATCTCCTCGGCGAGAACCTCGGGAGCGGGGAGGTCGGCGGCATCCTCCAGCGACTTGTCCTTCACCTCCGCCCACACATCGAGGTTGAAGCCAGGCCGCTCCGCCAGCTCGTCGTAAGTCCAGCGCTTGAAGCGCTCGGTCTCGACCCGCTCGTGGCGACCATCCGGCCTATAGGTCTCGACAAAGTCGTCGAGATCAGAGCGCTTCAGCGTTTTGGTCTTCAAGGTGAAGTGCTCGTTGGTCCGAAAGTCGTAAACCCAGGTCTCCTTGGTCGCTGGCTCCGATGATGCAGCCTTGCGCTCAAAGAAGAGGACGTTGGCCTTGACACCCTGGGCGTAGAAAATTCCCGTTGGCAGGCGGAGCATCGTGTGCACGTCGCACTCCTCGAAGAGGCGACGGCGAACGGTCTCCCCCGCGCCGCCCTCGAACAGAACGTTGTCCGGCAGGACCACAGCTGCCTGACCGCCGATCTTCAGCATCGAGCGCACGTGCTGAACGAAGTTGAGCTGCTTGTTCGAAGTGGTCGCCCAGAAGTCCTGACGCTGGATCTGAATATCAGTGTTCTGGATCTTTCCGTCCTCGGCAACCATGGTCACTGAGGACTTGCGGCCAAACGGCGGGTTGGTCAGGACGACATCGACCTTGTCCCTCGGTTCTTCGATCAGAGCATCCTGGACGCGAATCGGCGGATCTGCCTCCGGATCGGTCGAGCCGATGTTGTGGAGAAAGAGGTTCATCGCACAGAGGCGCGCCGTGTTGTCCACGATCTCGGTCCCGGAGAAGGCTTGGTCGCGCAGGAATCTCTTCTGGTTGCGGTCCAGGTCGTGACTGGCGGCGATGTAATCGTGCGCCGCCAGGAGGAATCCGCCGGTTCCGCAGCACGGATCCGCAATGGATCGATCCGGCTTGGGCTGCATCACCTCCACCATCGCCTTGATCAGGGCGCGCGGCGTGAAGTACTGACCGGCCCCTGACTTGGTGTCTGCAGCGTTCTTCTCCAGCAAACCCTCGTAGGCATCGCCCTTTACATCCGCATCGATACCGGTCCACTGCTCCGGCTCGATCAGATCAACGATCAAGCGCCGAAGCTTGGCCGGATCCTGGATCCGGTTCTGGGCCTTGCGGAAGATCAGGCCCAGGGTCCCGGACTCGCTGCCAAGCGTGCTCAGAAGCAGCGTGTAGTGGGCCTCGAGGTCGGGGCCATCCTTCTCCAGAAGCGACGGCCAATCATGACCCTCGGGAACCCGCGACGGCTGGTTGAACGGCGGCTGCGTCCGCTCGTGAGCCATCTTCAGAAAGAGCAGGTAGGTCAGCTGCTCGACGTAGTCCCCGTAGGAGAGACCATCGTCTCGGAGGAGGTTGCAGAAATCCCAGAGCCTGTCGACGAGCCGCTGCGAATCGTCATCCATCTGCCTCTTCATTGGTCGTCCTTTTTTGAACCGAAGCACCGGTCTCCGAAGGCGGCCGATCTCAGGATCGACTGAACCAGCTGATTGGCCTGCATTCGTGCGACGCGCAGCGCCTCCAACCCGGCGCTGACCGATTTCAGGCGCTCTTCGATCCCATCGGCAACCACTCCCTGGAGCTGCATCGGCGGAACCGGGATGACGTAGTCCATCATCTGCTGAACCTCGATGCTGGCCACGGTCGTTCCCTGCTTGCTGCAGCTGCGGCGTATCTCCGGCGCGTGACCCAGAAGCGCGTAGAGAGCCCATCGAGGGTTCAGCCCGGGGCGAGGCGTCAGCACCCGCATGTCCTGGTTGGCAGCAGCCGCAAACGGGACCAGCGCAACCGGCAGGGTGTGCTCCAGGATTCCTGATCTGACAACGACGGCGATGCTGTTTGCCTTGAATTTCTTGGCCGCGCTCCCCTCTATCGCCGCAGGGGTGATCTTGTCAGCCGTCCCGTCGAGAACGCTGCTCTTCATGTCCTTCGGCGAGACCCATGGAACGGTGCCGTTCTTCCAGAACTCGGGCCTGCGCTTGGAAGGCGTGCCGCCACCGATCCAAGTGCCCAGATCACGAAGTGGCTCGAGAACCCAGCCTTTCGGCAGGTCCGTTTGGGTCTCGTTCTCGCTCATACCGCCAAGCGGCTGTTGAGTTCGTCCAGTACCCCTTCGAGCTCACTTCCGAAGGCGTTGCTGGCACCCATGAGTCCGCCCTGCTGGGCGAAGGGCTCGTAGTCGAAGTCCTCTGGCTCGATCGTCAGAGACTGGGCGATGTGGTCACGGACCATCATCAGCCAGCCAACCTGCTCGGGGCCGAATTGCCGTCCATCGGCCTGCTGCTCGGTCATCCAGAGATCGAAGCGTAACTTGACCAAATCGGCGTAGGGAATCAGCTCATCATCCTCATTCACAGCAAACCTGACCAACGAGACGATGTCGGCGAGGGTCCTGCCGCCGTCGCCTCGAACTCGATCCTCCGCGACGGTCCTGTAGGCCTCCCAGAGACGTTGGCGCTTGAAGTTGAGCGGCGGTGCCTCGATGGTCTGAGCCAGAGCCTTGATGTCGTCCAGCGATGGCCGCCGCTCGACCGGTTGCTCGAAGTAGGCGCGCAGCGCGACGTACTCGTCATGGTGCTCCTTGATCCAATCCTCGAAGGCTTGAATCAGGGTGTCGGCCTCGCCAGCGTCGACGAAGCCCGCCGCGAGCAGCTCATCCTGGCTGGCGATGTCGATGATCTGGTCCTTCTGGGCCTGGAGATCGAGGATCTTCTCGCGGACCTTGTTGTCGAGCAGCGGCGCGACAGCCTGCTCAGCGTTCGCCCCGCCGTGGGTGGCGTCGATCAGCCGCGCGGCGATCTCGCGAACCTCGAAACCCGCCATCTCGGCCAGTTCATGCTGCTCCTCTTCCGTCAGCTTGTCCCGCAGTCGCATGAGACGAGCGGCAACCGTGGTGAGCAGCTCATCGCTCGTGCTTCCCTGGCCGATATCGCGAAGCAGTGACTCGAGCGGCACGCTGGGCTTCCTGTCGAGCGGCCTCGTCTCAGCCCAGGCGCGGTCCTCGTCAGTAAGGCCAACGCAGTCAACGATGACGAAATGATCCTTGAGCGCCCCCTCTCCACGAGCGCCAGGCGTCACCGCCCAAAACTCGTTGGGCTCGATCTTCCGCACCCCGCGCCCCTTCATCTGCTCCCAGAGGGCGCGGCTCTTGACCATACGCAGGACCAAAAGACACTCAATCGGCCTGATGTCGGTCCCGGTCGAGATCTGATCGACTGAGACGGCGATCCTAAACTTCGGATCGGTGCGGAAGTCCTGGATGTGCTGCTGGCTCGCGCCCTCCGTCCTGTAGGTGATCTTGCGGGCGAACTCAGAGCCACGGCCGAACTCCTCGCGGATGATCCGGAGCACGTCCTCGGCATGGCTGTCGTGCTTGCAGAAGACGACGGTCTTCGGGACCTCCTTGCGCCCCGGGAAGATCTCGGTGCAGACCCTGTCGCGAAAGCTGCGGATGACCGTCCGGATCTGATCTTCGGCGACGACCGCCCAATCGAGCTTCGAAGCGTCGTAGGTCAACTCGTCTTCGAGTTCCCGGTAGGCCTGCTCGCGCGTCAGCCGGTCACGAACCTGGACCCACTCTCCCTTCTCGATGGTCGAGCCCTGCTTCGAAATCTCGGTCTCGATCCGGTAGACGGTGTAGTCGACGTTGACCCCATCTATGACCGACTGCTCGTGGGTATAGGGAGCGACGACGTTGCCCTGGAAATAGCCGTAGGTGAACTTCGACGGAGTCGCGGTCAAGCCGACCAGGAAGGCGTCGAAGTAGTCCAAGACCTGGCCCCAGCGGCCATAGATCGAGCGATGGCACTCATCGGTGAAGATGAAGTCGAATTCCTCGATCGGAAACTTGGGCTGATAGCCGACCGGCAGCTGCTCCAGATCCTTCGAGCTGCCAGCCAGCTCAAAGATCGACTCCGTCTCGAGCTCCGGATCGAGTTCGTTCTCGTCACGGAGAATCGAGTAGAGCCTTTGGATGGTGGTGATGACGACGTTCGCCGCGGGATCGACCTGGTTCGACCGCAGCAGTTGAACGTTGTACAGCTCTCCCAGCTTGCGCCCATCGTCTGGCGTCTGGTAGTTGCGGAACTCCCTGAGCGCCTGTTCGCCGAGGTTGATCCGGTCGACCATGAAGAGGATGCGCTTGGCGCCGCCATAGCGGAGCAAGCGGTACGCCTCGGCTCGGCTGATGGTCGTCTTTCCAGCCCCCATCGTCTGGGGGACCAAGGTTCGCAGCCGGTTTTTGCCGAACGACGACTCCAGGCCTTCGATGGCCGCGACCTGATTCGCCCAGAGCCCTTCGGAATCCAGCTCCGGCAGCTGTCGCAGCTTCTGACGCAGCGTTTCGCCCGACCTTGCCATCTCGATCAGCGTCGCGGGCCGGTGAAAGGCAAAAACCTCACGCGGCGCGTGGTCCGGGTCGAGCCGATTGCCGAAGTAGGTCTCCTTGCCGGTGCTCATGTAGTGGAACGGAAGCGGCAACCGCCATGAGGGCAAGTCTTTCTGTCGCGCCTTCCGGGAGAAACCCTCGGCGTATCGGTCGGACTGCGGCTCGACCCCCAGAAGCGGCGTGCCGTCCTTCTTGGCCTCGACGGTGCCGAGCGCCTTACGGTCCCCGTAGAGCAGATAGTCGACCGGACCGGTCGCGGTGCGGAACTCGCGTATCGCGATACCCCTCCCCGCGCCAATATTGATCTCGTCAGGGTTCTGGACGATCCACCCTGCTGCGGTCAGCAGCTTGTCGATGGTGACCCGTGACCGCTGCTCCGGCGTGAGATGAGGTTCGACCATGCGGCTTGGGTTTCGCGAGCCACCCACCTTTCCGCTCTCCGGGCTCCCGATACGCAAATGGTATCTGGCCGCCGACACCACCATGCAGCTTCGTCTCCGGGGACGCTAACGCCGTCCGTGGGATCTCCCTACATAGACCAGCCTCCCGTCCGGCAGGCGGAAGACCTGCCCGACAGGCTCGCCGTGACCGCGCACACGCGGCGCGTCCGCCGGACTTGGCAGGACGTGCCCTGCCGGCTTGACAGCGGCGCTTCGGCTCTCCGGCTTCCCGCTCCTCACGTTCAGGGTCAGACCCAGGCCAGCGATCAGGAAGGCGACCGCGAGGACCATGCCGATGTCGAAGAGGTTGACGAGACCGTCGAGGGGATCGCCCGCGTTCTCTTCGATCAGGCCGTGGCGACCGAGGCCAATCCTGCTCATGGCGCCTCCGAGCCCTGCTCGAGCGCCGCCAGATCCTCCGTGTACATGCGCGTGCGGGCCAGGGTAAGAGCGAAGGCGACGGTGCCGACCAGCAGGCCGACGACGGTCGCACCGAAGGCGTCGCGAAGGCTCTCGGCCAGGGCGCTGACGTCGCCATTGCCGAGCGCCGCCAGGCCGGGGGCGAGCGGAATCAGCGTTCCCATCAGCCCGATCGCCGGGCCGGCACGGACGAGCAGGCGGGTGCGGTCGAGCCGGCGCTGGACGTTCAGCTCATATCGAGCCAGGGTGTGCTCGCAAGCTCGACCGCGGTCGAGCTCGGTCGAGGTGGCAATTTGCACCATCGCCTCGGCGGCAAGGGCGCTGGGGGCGCCGTAGGCAAGGGTGGAGGCGCGTTGGGGTTCGGCGATCGCCCGCTGGGTGAGCTCGCGCAGGTCGAGATCTCGGGCTTGAACGCGACGACGCCAGTACTCGGCGCCGAAGCGACCCAGCTCCAGCGCGCAGAGCAGCAGGGCGACGATCGCCGCGATCATGACCGGGACCCCCAGCGCGGTCGCGATCTCAGCCAGACCGTCGCCCAGGTCCACCGCGGCGATCACAGGATTGCCTCCTGGCGGCGACGCTCCCAGCCGCCCCCGCCGAGGGCCAGCAGCAGGGCAGCCGCGCCGATGGCAATCGCCACAGCCTCTTCGTCGCCACCGTCGACGCCAGCTCCGTGAAGACCCGGGCTGCCGAAGTGCAGCCTGCCCTTCTGTGAGTCGACCGATCCGATCAAGGCCCCCGTCACCTCCTGACCAGCGCCGCTGCTCACAGAACCCTGGCTTGCCGAGGCGCTCCCCCGAGCGCCCGAGGTCGTGGCTTCGCTCGCCTGGGCATCCTCGCTGGCGCTGGTCGCTTCCGAGGTCTGCGTCTGGATCGGCTGCTCGCTGTTTCTGCCGCGCCTCGCCTCGCTGTGATTCCTCGCCCCGGTGCCCCTGTTCCTGATCACCCGGGCACCGCCGGGGGTCCTGCCTCTGCTCTGCGGTTTCGGCCGGCTGAAGAGCGGCGCACCGGCGCCACCGCCACCGGCGATGACACCCCTGCCCGACTGGGTGCCTTCGCCCTGGCCCGGCTTCGGCGGCTCGATCGGACTATTGGCTCTCGGTGCCCTGGGAATCGGCCACGGGTGACCGCCCAGGGCGGGGGTGGCGTAGGCGGTCATCCAGATGCCGTTCAGGTCCTGGCTGCGCTTCCAGCGAATGTGACCGTCGGGTTCCTGCAGCGATTCCATGTAGCCGAGCGGCTCCTCGCCGGAGGCCGCGCGCCATGTTTCGGGGTTTTGGCCTGCCGCCCATATCGCCTGTACCGCCCAGGCGGTCGAGGCGGCGTTCGATTCGGCAATGCCGGGGAATTCGGGGAATCCGCCGTCGGGGTTCTGCGCGGCGCGCAGGTAGGCGATGCCCTGCTGGGCCGCCTCGCCTCCCGGTCGTCCCGCGGCGATCAGCGCCTGGATCGCGGCGCCGGTCATGTCGACTTCGTCTCGCGTACTGCCGCTTGCCCAGGCCCAACCACCGTTGCCACGCTGCGCGGCTGCGATCCAGTCAGCGGCGGGTCCGATCGCCGCCTGCGCGGCGGGCTCCTGAACGGGGGCGAGGGCAAAGATGGCGAAGATCGTGTCGTTGACGCCGGGCTGTCCACCCGGCACATGGGGCAGCGATCCGTCGGGACGCGCGCGTGCGAGCAGCTCACTGACCAGATCGACGCCGCCGAAATCGTGCGGGTCGGCGCCAGAGGCGTTGACCACCATCAATTCCCGCTCGAGCGTGGTCGTACAGGCGATCGGCGCACACTCGCTTTCGTCGATCCCCTGCCGGTAGTGGGAGGCGAGATAGGTGAAGGCATCGACCCCGCCGGGTCGCAGCTGGTCTTGGGGGTTGATCCCGGCGGCAGCCAGGGCGAGCGCCGTCCAGGCGCTGGTGATCTGACTCGGTTCGCCCGAAGCCGCGAACCCGCCGTTGCGCTGCTGCGCTTCCTGCAGGTAGCGAACGGTGCGATCGAGCGCCGCATCGTCGGCAGCGGTGGCCGCTGCGGCTACGGCGGTCGCGAGCAGCAGCGCGCCCAGCGCCAGGATTACGGCGAGGGGGCGCACGATCTACCGGAGCACCTTCACCTTGCCGAGCGATGCGATCGAGCTGCGGCCGAGGACGTCGACGACGGTCAGTCGGAGCTCGTAGGTGGCGCCGGCCCGGAGGCGGACCGTTGCAGAGCTGCGATCCGTCCCGCTCGCCCTGCGCACCCAGCGTCCGTTCCTGCGTCCGAGCTCCTTCGAGGAGACCGTCCACTTCTTGATCCCGACACCGGGATCGAGCACCCTCCAGCTGACGCCGACCTGACCGCGGGCGATGCGGCTGCGATCGATCTGCGGCGAGCGCAACCGGATCCGCTTTGCCTCAGCTGATCGAGCGCTCGCGGAAGCGAGGTCGGCCGGGACGCCTTGTCCACCGCCGCCGTCGACACGAGGTTCGTTCTCCCCGAGGCCTTCGCCATCTTCACCTTCCTCTTCCCCGAGAACCGGAGGTGGAGGCGTTCTCAGCTGATCTTCGGCCGGCAGCGGGCCGCAGCCGCTGGCAGGCGGCTGGGGCACGCAGACGTCGAGGCGGTTGGAGCGGACGACCGTTTCGATGCCCCCTGAGTCGACCACGGTCGCCTTGATCCGATGCCAGCCCGCGCTGGCGAAGATGATGCTCGCCGTGCCATCGGCAGCGGTGACGACGGTCTCCGGGCTCTCGTTTTCGACCCTCTCGAACCCCTGCGCCCCGGTTTCCACCGGGCTGACCTCGGCGCCCTGGAACGGGCTGGACCCGGTGCGCTGCGGAGCGGCGGGAGGCGTGCTCTCGTTATATGCGCTCCAGCCGTCGACCTCGACTTCGAACGGCTGCCCGAGCTCGGCGGTGGCGATCAGCGGCGTGGCGCCGCCCGGATAGTCGGCGGGATAGAGGCCCAGCCGGGTGCGGCCGTCGAAGGCGTCATAGATCCACAGCACCTCATCCCCGCCGTCGAGCTGGTACTGACAGCCGCCGACGCTGGTGAAGACGTTGTTGACGAGGAGGCCCCCGTACTCGCTGTCGGCGACATCCTGCGCGTCGGGACCCCAACGGGTGAGGAAATAGTCTTCGTACTGGCTGTACCAGAGGCCATCGAAGGTCCCGCTGATGATTCGCATCGCGTCGGCGGAGGCCGAGGTCGGCACGACGCCGGGGATGGTGTTCCACGGGGCGTTGGCGTTGATCCCGTTGCAGAGCCGCCATTTCGAGTCGGAGGAGCTTCTGACCTTGTGCGGAGCGGTCGAGATCGGCCCCTCGAAGAGGGTCCTGACCTTGCCCTCGATCCTGACGTTGACCTGAACTGGCGCCCCCTGCGCGCCCGGTGCGGTGACGACGGTGAAGAGGGAGGCGACGAGAAACGCCGCGATGGATCTGCGCATGCCTTGGCCCCTTTCCGCGAGGGCGGTCGACGTTTGCGGATCGGAGGGAGGTCTCCTGGCTTCCGAGACTTCCCGCCGCGCCTTCCCGGCCTCTCGGCCAGTGGCTGCCGCATGGCGTGCGGCGGGCTTGTGCTCGGTCACAGTGGCGGGCCCGCGCCGGATTCTCACCGGCTTCCCCGTCCACCGATCCTCTGGTTCGGGCCAGTCTATTCGTACTTCAGATAGATCGTGTCGCCGACGTGGATGACGGTGCTGCGTTTCGCCTGGACTTTGCCGCCGCCGTCGATCACGACGTTCCATTTTTCGGCGGGGGTGGTCGGATAGCCGTTGACCTGCGTTATCGCGCCTTCGCCGCTGGCCGGCAGGTATCCGCTCACACAACCCGAGGGGGAGGTGCCTTTGACCGCGGCATCGAGAATGGCCGCGAGGGTCGTGGTCGTGGCTTTGGGCGCCAGCGACACCGAGCAGATCTTCAACGGCGAGGATCCGTTGTTGACGATCAGCGCCAGCGATGCGGTTTCCGATTCCCCGCTGCCGAATTCGCTCACACCCTTCCACTGCGGCCCGCTGCTCGGCGTCGGCGGGGTCGCGGTGAAGCCACCGCTGCCAAGGGCGCGCACCGCGTTTTGGCTCGCGTACTCGTTGGCGGTGCTGCCGGAGGTCGACCGCTTGACGAGTCCAACTTAACTGTGCGATCGGCGGCACGGCGATCGCGATGGCCGAATCTTCTATAGATTGGCTGCCCAAGCAAATCCACGGATCGGTGGACGGGGAAGCCGGTGAGAATCCGGCGCGGGCCCGCCACTGTGACCGAGCACAAGCCCGCCGCACGCCATGCGGCAGCCACTGGCCGAGAGGCCGGGAAGGCGCGACGGGAAGTCTCGGAAGCCAGGAGACCTCCCTCCGATCCCTCCATCAAGCCCTCGAGGAAAGGGGTCCAAGGATGCGAGCAGTCTCAGCTATACGTGTCTCCGCGCTCTGCGCGTCGATGCTCTCCCTTGCAGTGTTGCCGGCAAGCGCTTCGGCAACGTCCAGCCAAGCCGAAATAGATGCAGCGATCGGCAGCGCGATCGAATACGTCCGCCCCCAGCAGGAAGCAGCCACGGGTGCGATCCCGGGTTTCGGCGGCGACTGGGTGGCCACCTCCCTGGCGGCGGCCGGCATCAATGCCGCCGACGTCCACGGTGTCGCGCCCGAAAGCCCGAGCCTCCAGGATTTCCTGCTCGGCAGCTACAGCGCCGGGCTGGGGGCCGAAGACCCACCCGAAAGTGCTGCCACCGACTACGAGCAGGCGATCCTCATCTCCCATGCGGCCGGTCTCGATCCGGCTCGGCTCGCGGCTGACTCGAATCTGCCGGCGCAGCTCGCCGGGCGCTGGAACCCGGCGGCAGGCAGCTTTGGCGAACCGAGCACCTACAGCACGGCGTTCGGGATCCTCGCGATGAAGACCACGCCCCTGCCGGGGTGGGCCCTTGGGCCGCCGGTCTCCTTCCTGCGCCGCAACCAACACGACGACGGGGGCTGGACCTACCCCGCATCGCCGACCGCCGCCGACCGCTCCGAACCGAGCGAACCAGACATCACCGGGGCTGCGATCGCGGCTCTGTGCGAAGCCGGGGTGCCCTCCTATGACCCCGATGTCGCGTCCGCCCTCGCCTACCTTCGCGGCTTGCTGATCAGCGACACCGGGGGCATCGAATACCTCTTCGGGCCGCCGAACTCCGACACCAACGCCTGGGTCATCAGCGGGCTCACCGCCTGTGGCATAGACCCCCAGTCGACGGCATGGACCGCGGGGGGCAAGACGCCGGTCGACTTCCTGCTCTCCCTGCAGGTGCCGACCGGTCCCGAAGCGGGAGGCTTCGGCTACGCGGACACGAGCGAAGCGAATCTCTACTCGACCCAGGACGCGCTGCGAGCTATTGCCGGCGGTGTGTTCACCGCCGCACCTCCGACGAGGGCGGAACCCTCTCAGCCGAGCGTTCGCCCAACTCCGACGGTGATGTCCGGAACCCCCGTCCCGCACGTGCTGGCGATCGAGCTCGCGCCGGGCAACGTGAGGATCTGCAAGACGGTGGCGCCGGCGAACGCGCCGCTGACCCTGACTCTGGAGGCCGCTGAGGCCGGCTCCAATCCGGCCGGTTGCGTGACTTCGCTCTCCGTCGTCGACGGGCAGGTCGAGTCGATCGACGGGGTAGCCCCCGAAGGCGAAGACGAAGCGTGGTTGGCGCGGCTGGATCATGGAGCCCAGGCCCCGGCCGGCAAACAGCCGGTCGGCTTCGGAGACCTGATCTCGCTGCGCATAGGAAGGGACCCGGGCAGCGGTCGGGGGGCTCTAGGACCGGCCGGCAGTCCCGGCTCGACCGGAAGCCCCGGCGCGCCCGGTAAACGAGGGCCGCGGGGAAAGCGGGGGCACAGGGCAAAGCGCCTGTGCAAGGCACAACGGCGCCGCACCGGCAAGCGCCGGAAGCGCTGCACCGCCAACCACCGCCGCCTCCACAGAAAGCCGCATCGGTGAAGAGCTCAGTACCCGAAGCAGTCACCAGTGCACGCCAGGTCGGAGCGCAGAGCGAAACTCCCTCCATATCGTGAACGCCAGGAGTGCCAACAGTGCGGCGAGAACGATGAGATAGATAATTCTCTTGCCATCGGCGGACACGGGGGCATTGGGGAGAGCGAGCTGCGGAGCGTTCGCCGTCCCAGGGTGCCCGACGAACGGGGAATCGCCGGCCGCCCGGGCAACTGAGGGAGCCAGAAACAGCAATCGAGCGGAGGCGGCTGCCGCCGGACGAAACAGGTCCTCCATTACCCTGACTGCCCACCCTCGACCAGCGCCGCCGCCAAGCGGAATCGCAGGCCAGATGCGAGCGAACCACCGCTGCAAAGCAGCCACGTCGGCAGCCGTAATTGAGGGTGGAGCGCTGGACGCGGTACCGAGCACGCGCGGGGTTGCCTTGCCTGCGCCTGCATCGGGGCCGTTTGGGCGGGTCGAGACCCGGCTGCCATCATTGCGAGCAGAAGCAGCCGCCTGCTGCGTCGTTTCCTTGCCAGTGCTCGTCACCGAGCCGACCGAATTCCTCGCGGCGCTGGCTATCCCGTCAACAGAAGGCACATTGACGCCGGAGCCAGAAGGAGATGATGAGGGCGTCGGCGCGGCTTCAGTCTGCAACTTGACCGGAGCCGGAGGCGCAGCCGGTGCCGGCGGCGTCGCGGGAGGCATCGGACTCGGGAGCGATGGCGCGGCGTTCGGAATGGCATCGACCGATTCCACGCTCGACCCGACGGTATCCGCCGCTTCTCCCAAAAGCGTGGCCGACGCGGAGGGGACGCTGGAAACCGAGCCAATCAGGATCGCGCCAGCAACCAAGACAATCCGACGCCACAGGCGTTGTTCAAATGCGATTCCAGTCCTGTTCATCCATCCGCGGCTCATTCGCTTCGGCCCCTCGTTGTTGTTGAACGATGCTGAACCTTTAGCTCTTACCCAATATTTGGACAGATATACCAGGGGCCTGCGGCAGAGTTGATAAGGGTCCTCCTCCCGCCAGACTCAAATCCGGCGACAAGACCCCAAGACTGAGGGCCGCGGCGCGAGGGGTGCGCGCCTACGGCGGCGCAGGCTGCGGCTCACGCAACCGCGGCTCGTTAGCCGAGCCGCTCAGGCGGCGCAGCGCTCGCAGCGCCCGCGGATCGTCACCTCGTGCTCGGCGGCATCGAAGCTCATCCGCCCGCTGACCTTGTCGATTGCACGCTCCAGCGAGGCGTCCTCGAACGGGATCATCCGGCCGCAATCGCGACAGATCGCGTGGTGATGGTGCTCGCCGTCGGGCTCGATCCGCTCATAGCCGGCGACTCCGCGTGCCACTTCGAGCCGGCGGAGCACGCCGAGCTGCTCGAGCTGCTCGAGGGCACGGTAGATGCTCGCGCGGCCGACCGCCGGCTTGCGGCGACGCAGCTCATCGTCGAGCTCCAGCGCAGTAACGGCGCAGTCGTGGCGCGCGAGCGCTTCGACCACGGCGGTGCGGGCGCCGCCGCGACGGTAGCCGGCGGCTTGCAGGGTGGCCAAGGCGTGCTCGGCCCAGCTCATTTGGGTGGCCGCCGTCATGTCTCGATCCTAAAGACCGATCCCCCGGTTCTCCCATCGGAGCCGGTGAGAGGCGACCTCAGCCGTGCGAAAAGCGCCGCGAGCGCGAAGAACGCGCTGGCGATCGCGATCACCGCGAAGCTGGGCGGCAGCGAGGCGACCTCATAGCTGAGCGCCAGGCCGCCCCACATCGAGGCGAGTGCCAGCGCCGCCGAGAGCGCCAGGCCCCGCCAGGGGTTGTCGGTGAGAAGCCGCGCGGCGCCGCCGGGTGCGGCGAGCAGGCCAAGCAGCAGCAGGGCGCCGACCGCCTGAGTCGCCTCGGCGGCGACCACGGCCAGCAGGGCGAAGAAGCCGACGCCGATGGCACGCAGCGGCAGCCCGAGGCTGCGCGCCACGTCGGGGTCGAGCGAGCCGAACAGCAATGGCCGGGCGATGGTGAGAAGGGCCAGTGCGGCGAAGATCGCGATCACCGCAGCGAGACGAGCGTCCGCGGCCGAGAGGCCGAGGATGGAGCCGAAGAGGACGCGAACGGCGGCGGTGCCGTTCTCGCCACTGGAGCCGTTGGTGAAGATCGAGAGGAAAAGGGCGCCGAGGCCGAGCACCCAGGCGAAGACCGAGCCGATGACGACATCGTCGGGGCGAGCTCGATCGCCGAGCAGCCCCATCCCCATAGCCACTGCGATCGTCGCGACGAAGAGGCCGAGCCTGATGTCGATCCCGGCCGCCGCCGCGGCGAGCGCCCCGGTGAAGGCGACGTGGCTGAGCGCGTCGCCGGCGAAGACCTGGCTTCGCAGGACCACGAAGTAGCCGACGAGGCCACAGGCGAGCGCGACGAAGCTGCCGGCCAGATAGGCGTTGCGCATGAATTCGTGAGCGAACATCAGGCGGGCGCTCCGAGCGGCTCGGGGCCGCGGCGACGGGCGAGGACTCCCAGGAGGAGTCGAACCGCCACGTAGAGACTAAAGGAGAGGCTCGTCACCCAGAACCCGACCGGGTAGGGCGAGAAGTAGGCGATCCCGAGGCCGAGCCAGGTGACGCTGAGGGCGAGCGCCACTGAGAGCGCTAGACCCAGACCCGGCCTGGCAGTGATCTGCTGCGCGGTGGCCGCCGGGGTGACGAGCAGGGCAAAGACCAGCAGGGCGCCGGTGATCTCCGCCGTCGCCGCCACGGCCAGCCCGAGCAGCAGCAGGAAGGCAAGCGCGAGCAGGCCGGTCGGCACCCCCGCCGCACGGGCGACGGCGCCGTCGACCGAGGCGAACAGCAGAGGTCGCCCAATCACAGCGAGAACCGCGAGGGCTGCCAGCGCAACCCAGAGCAGCGTCTGCACCTGGGCGGCCGTGATCCCGAGGAAGGTTCCGAACAGCAGCGACTCGAGGTCGCTGAGCTGGCCGCTGTAGAGGGTGACGAAGAGGAAGCCGAGGCCGAGGCCGAACGCCTGCACGGCGCCGATCGCCGCCGACTCGCTGCTGGGGGACTCCCGGCCGGGGCGACTGACCTGGGAGAGCGCGAGCGCCGCGATCCCGCAGGCGCCAAAGTAGCCGAGCGCGATGGGCAGGCCCGCCAGCGTGGCGCCGGCTGCGCCGGGGAAGGCGACGACCGAGAGCGTGTGACCGGCGAAGGTCTGCCGACGCAGCACCATGAACCATCCGATCGCTCCCGCCATCACCGCGACGATCGTGCCGGCCTCGAGCGCCTGCACCATGAAGGGGAATTCGGTCAGCTGTTCGAAGTTGCTGACCGGGTTCCAGGAGAGTCCGGCGAGCTCAATGGCCATGATCGTGGCGCGGGTGGTGGTGGGCCGGGGGCTCCGGGGTGCCGACGACTACAAGACGTCCATCGGAGGTCTCCAGCACCTCGACCGGCACGCCGTAGAGGCGGCTTAGAGTCGGGCCGGTGATCACTTCGCGCGGGGTTCCTTCGACACCGCTGCCCGCGGCGAAATAGACGACCCGGTCGAGGTAGGGCAGGATCGGGTTGACGTCATGGGCGACCAGCAGGACGGTCACTCCCTCGACCTTGCAGATCCGCTGCACGAGCGCCGCGACCGCGCCCTGATTGCTGAGGTCGAGGCTGTCGAGCGGCTCGTCGAGCAGGAGGATGCGTGGGCGGCGAACGAGCGCCTGGGCGATCAGCAGGCGCTGCTGCTCGCCGCCCGAGAGCGCCCCGATCGGCCGCGAGGCATAGGCGCTCGCGCCGACCAGCTCAATCGCCTCCTCGACGCGGCTGGCGGCGGCGCGCCCGCTGGCGCTGACGCGCGTCGGCAGCGGGAAGCCCCAGCGCGTCCCATCGAGGCCCAAACGGACCAAGTCGAGGCCACGAACCCGCGTTCCGGAGTCGAAGCTGCGCCTCTGCGGCAAGTAGCCGATCTGGGAGTTGGCGGACCCCGGCCGGCCGGAGAGGACCGTGGCGCTGCCCTCGCTCAACGGCAGGAGGCCGAGCAGGACGTGGAGAAGGGTCGACTTGCCCGAGCCGTTGGGGCCGAGCACAGCCACGAACTCTCCCTGGCCGACGCTGAGATCGACGCCCGACCAAACGGGGCGAGCACCGCGCTTCGCCGTCGCCGCCTCGAGCCGGATTGCCTCCCCTGCCTCCCGCTGGCCGGCTGGCTGGGCGCCGCTGCTGGCGGCCTGCGTGCTCATCGCCGTCCGCTTGCCTTGGCGAGCGCCGCCAATAGCCCTTCCAGCTCGCGCGACTGCCATGCCTGAAAGCTGGCGCCTTCGGGGGTCATGGTCTCGGTCACGGTGGCGATCGGGATGCCCGCCGCCTTGGCGGCGTCGTTCAGGCGCTGCACGTCGGGGGTCGCATTCTGGCTGTTGTAGACCCAGACCTTGATCTGGCGGTCGGCGATCTGGCTGTCGGTCGTCGCCTTGTCGGCGGGCGTCGGATCGGTGCCCTCGGAGATCGCGTCGAGAAACCCGGTTGGGGTCAAGAGCTTTAGGCCAAGGGATGGGGCAAGCGCCGCGAAGATGCTCTCCGAGGCGCCCACCGGCGTGCCGGCGTAGCGCGAGCGAATCTGGGAGATCAGGTCGTGGTAGCGGGCGAGGCCAACGGTCTCGAAGCGATGCTGCTGCTGGTCGAAGTAGGCGGCGTGGCCGGGGTCCGCGCCTTTGTAGTCGGCGGTGATCTGTTCGATCACCCTCTGCACGGAGGCCGGTGAGTACCACTGATGAGGGTTGTCCCCTTCCTTCGAGCCGAGCAGGTCGCCGATCGTCAAGACCGTGCGGCCCGAGCTGGGGTTGGCGGCGAGCAGCTTCGAGGCCCACGGGTCATAGCCGATCCCGTTGACGATCGCCATCTGGGCACCGGCCATCGTGCGCGCGTCTGCTGAGGTCGGTTCGTAGTCGTGGGGATCGGCGGCGGGGTTGGTGATGATGTTCGTCACTTCGACTCGATCGCCGCCGAGCTGTTCGGCGATGCTGCCCCAGAAGTCCTCGGCGGCGACGACATTGAGCTTGCCGGAGGAGCTGGTGGCGCTTGAACCCGACCCCCCGCATCCGGCGAGCAGCGCCGCCGCCAGCGCAGCGACGATGAAGAGGGCGGCGGAGGCGCGGGTGCTCGATCGGGGCATCGGGTCTCCTTGCGGGCGGGGGTGGCTGGAAGTCCAGCGGGCGCTTCTGCTCATGCCGGACGCGGGCACCCTAACATAAGAGTGAGACTCGTTCTCTTTAACTAATTCCCGGACCCCTCGACGTGATGGCCGGGTAGCCAGTGAAAGCCGTCGAGCAGGTCGCAGGGTGAGGTTTCCACCCCCGCCGACACCTTCAACGATCGTGTCTTAAACACGTGTTCGAGTACTCGAAGTCTGGTTGACAATCTGGCTAGTCTTTTCAAGTCGAGAATTTGCAAGTTGGAAGGAGGCTGATGAGCGACCGCCCGAGCGGCAGTCGAGAGGGTCCGGCGGACGACTGCCGACCCTCCAACGGGATTCAGGTACCGATGCGGCGCCGCGAGATGGTGGCGCTGTCGGCAGGGGCGCTGGCGAGTGTTGTCCTTTACGCCTGTGGCGCTGACGAGGACGAGGCGGCCAGATCCGTGGTGAAAGGGGCCACGACCATGCCCGACTGCGTGTTGACGCCCGAACAGGAAGAAGGACCCTTCTACATCGACCTGGCGCAGGTTCGACAGGACATCGTCGAGAACCGCCCGGGCGTACCGCTCGCGCTCGCGCTAACCGTCGTCGACTCGGATACCTGCAAGCCAATCCGCGATGCCGCCGTCGACATCTGGCACTGCGACGCGCTTGGCGTCTACTCGGGCGAGCCATCGGAGGGCAGCGAGGGCGAGACCTACCTGCGTGGGATCCAGCTGACCGACGGGAACGGCCTGGCAGAGTTCGCGACTATCTACCCGGGCCAGTACCCGGGTCGGACGACGCACATCCACGTCAAGGTCCATATCGGCGGGCGGCAGAGCGACGGCACCTACTCCGCTGGTCACGTCTCGCACACCGGCCAACTGTTCACCTCCGATCGGCGCGACGCGGAGGTCTTCGCGCTCGCCCCCTACAACCGGAATAAGGCCGAGATCACCTCGCGCAACACGGATGGCGTCTTTCGGGATCAGAACGGCTCGAGCTCGGTGCTCGCCCTCGCACGGGTCGGCAACAGTCTCGCGCGGGATGGCTTTACGGCAAGAGTGACGCTGGGCGTGGATCCCAGCGCGACGCCCGACCAGCCCCCGGGACCGTAGCCAGGCTCGAGGACATACCTGAGCAAACCACCGAGGCCGGGAGCGTCGGTGTGACTGCCGAAGCAGAGCGAATCCTCGAAGCGGGAGAATCCCGTCCCTTCGCGGAGACTGCCGACCATAGCGGGGGCGCGATTCGGTCTTATGGGTAACCCACTGGCGCAGATCGAGTGGGTCACGGGTCCTGAGATTCTGAGGACGAAACGCCGGTAGGGACCCGCCCCCCTAAAGAAGGCTTCCGCGAGCGTCAGGACTGGACTGCCCCCGGTTCGAGCGACAGGTCAGAGCTTGACTGTTTCAGTTCCTCTTTGTTGATGAGTTGAGATCATCTCGAACTCCCTCGGAGAGAGATAGCCGAGTGTGGAGTGCCTCCTCTC
>Ga0164299_10000007_pt1 | contig 126092 bp, 126 predicted proteins | sample Whisoiple_221_MG_FD_109712 | JGI IMG/M metagenome (GOLD analysis project Ga0164299, IMG submission 109712) | Unamended control soil microbial communities from upstate New York, USA - Whitman soil sample_221_MG | ecosystem: Environmental > Terrestrial > Soil > Agricultural land ...
AACGCCAAAGGCACCGCGGAAGCCCCCATTGCCTTCACCTCGATCAAGGACGACTCGGCTGACGGCGACACGAACGGCAACGGCTCGGCGACCGGGCCCGAACCGGGGGACTGGCCTGGGATCGTATATCCCAGCGCAATCGGTGTTGAACTTAGCTATTTGGAGCTTCGTTATGCGAAAGCTGCGATCGACATCGAATACCTCGATTCGACCCAGATCTCCAACAGCGACTTCATTGCCAACGAGGCCGCGATCGATGTGGCGCAGACCGCGGAGAACGACCCGGAGCTCGCAGCGCTCAGCTGCGTGCCGCCCTATCTGTCGTTCTTGATCTCCGAAAACAACTGGTATGGCGCAACCGGGCTTCCAACCCCTAGCATCGATGTCTCCGAAATCATTGGAGCCGAATTGCCGGAAGAATACGGTCCGTTCTTTGAACAGGGGATCAGTCTCGCGGTGGAAATCGCTTCCCTTTACCCCTCCGGTGACACTATCCCCTTTGCGATCTATTCCTGCCCGGAGTTGGGAATTCCGCCCACCCCGGTTACGCCGGTGCTCATTGTGGGGATTCCTTTGGCCCCGTGGTTCTCATGAGCGGGTTGGATTGCCGAGGCGGATCAATGACAACTACGGAATAGGCCGTAGGCCGTTGGTCCGCAGACGGTCGCGAGCCTGAGTTTTTGGGGGATGAAGCCCAAATTTCGGGGATTAAGGGATTGGGGGCGTGGTCGATTAGGGGTCTGTGATGAATCTGCCAGTGCCTCGGTGCAAAAGGCAAACCCGCTGTGAGGCGGGGGCGCAAAGCTTGCGGGGCTCCCTTGCGGGAGCCGGCCGGGCTACCACCGGGGTCGACAGACACCACGTGGCTTCACGCGACGGGGCTCTGGCGCAAACGATTAGGACCATAGGAGGTCACTAATGTTTCTCCAGAATCTCCGGGCAAAGGTTGGCGCCCGGCTCAATGGCGAAGGCGAGGCCGGCTTCACGCTGATCGAGCTTCTCGTCGTCATGCTCATCCTCGGCATCCTCGCCGCGATCGCCATCCCCGCCTTCTTCAACCAGCGGGAAAAGGCGACCGACGCTCAGGCCAAGTCCGCAGCGCGGACCGCTGAGACGGCGATGGAGACCTACGCCACCGAACACGGCGGAAGCTACGAAAACGCGACCTCGGCAGACCTTCACAAAATCGAGCCGACGCTCGTCGAAGAAGGCGGGGGCGACAACGAAATCGAAGTTAGCGGCTTGGGCGAAGAAGAATTCACCGTGACGGCCGTGGCTGGAACGGAAAACACGTTCAGCATCTCGCGTGAAGCCGGAGGAACCGTGGACTTCAGCTGCACCGTTGAAGAAAACGGCGGATGCCCAGACGAAGGTAACTGGAACGAATAGCGGTCTGGTCAAGCTGGCCAGAATCATGGCCGGCAACCTCGTCAAGGGCGGGCCTTCGGGCCCGCCCTTTACTCATTTTTGGGCTAGACGTTTGGTCGATACGTCCACTGATCTGGCCTTCGCGGCGGGTAGGTGGTCCCCTGGACTCAAGACGATTCGCGATCCGTCGATCTAAAGCTGGACACATGGCCATCCTCAGTCGAATCTCAGCCCGCCTCGCCTCCGAGCGCGGCTTTGCCGTGCCTACCGTGATGCTGATGACGGTTGCGGCGATGGGGGTCGCGAGCGTCGGGGTGATGGCCTCGATCCAGGGGCAGAGCGGCGTCGTCCGGGACCAGGGGACGAAGAGCGCGCTCGAGGTCGCCGAATCGGGCGTCAACCAAGCGCTCCTCTACTACAACCGTGGCGTCGCGCCCTGTGCCCCTTCCGCAGAAGGGGATTGGTGCGGGCCGGTCACCGGGATGTCGGTCAACGGGGGAACCGTCCAGTACTGGTCGCGACTTGCCAGCGGCGACGAATGCGAAGTCGGCAACGAAGTCGATTGCGTCGAGATCGTCTCCCAGGGCACGGTCAACGGCGTTGCCCGGCGAGTCGACGTGAGCGCATCGACGGTCCCCACCGAAGAATCGGCGGGCCCCGGGCCGTTTGCGAGCGCGGGAGTGCTCTCGCTGGAAAACATGACGCTCGACTCCAACGCGATCATCCATACCGGTGTCGCCACCAACGGAGAACTGACGCTCAACAGCAACGCGAAGCAGTGCGGGCAGGCGAGTGTCGGCATCGGCAAGAAAATGAAAATGGGGAGCAACGCGCACTACTACTCGAACTCGCAGTGCACGACCAGCTACAGCACCTATCTCCAGCAGGCGTTGACCCTCCCGGCGGTCAACCAAGGGGATGCGGCGACCAACAACGACAACGGGCGCTTCTTTTCGCAGGATCTGCTCAGCGGCAAGAAGCCGGAAGCCTGCTGGAACGGGAAAACGGCCGCCGGGAAAACCACCACCAGCTGCGGCAAACGGGAGCTGAGCGTCAGCAGCAACAGCGCCATCACGCTGGGCGGCTCCGTCTACAGCTTCTGCAAACTGACGATGAGGAGCAATACCGCCCTCTACGTCCAGGCGGGCTCCAGCGTGACGATCTACTTCGACTCGCCCGAAGCGTGCGGCTATTCCTCCGGCGTGACGCAGCTCGACCTCGATTCGAACTCGCGGATCACGTCCGCCAGCGGCAGTCCGGCGAGTGTGGCACTGCTCTTCGTCGGCTCCGAAACCATGGAAACCAAGATCCAGCTCGACAGCAACACGACCGTCAACGGGCCATGCGACCAGAACTTCGTCATCTACGCGCCGCGGAGCAACGTGGACTTCGACAGCAACACCCACTTCTGCGGCGCGGTCGCGGGCAAGACCGTCCATCTCGACTCGAATGCGGAAATCTGGTCGTCGAAAGGCTCTGAAAGCTTCAGCCTGCCCGGGCTCGAACTGCCGGCCACCGCGGCGCACTACACGCCCTATCGCTTCGTCGAATGCTCTGCGGTGGAAGCGAGCCCCCCGGACGCGGGGTGCTGAGCCGATGCCCAGGGCGCGGAAGGGAGCCTCGGCGCTCCGCCGCGAGGAGCGCGGCTTCACCCTGATCGAGCTGCTGGTCGCGACGGCGGCGGGCCTGGTGGTGATCGGCGGCGCCTTCACGATGTTCGCCGGTGCGATTCACAGCCAGCCGCGCGACAGCTCCAAGGTCGTCGCGATGCAGGATGCCCGGACCACCGTCGACCGGATCACGCGGGAGCTGCGCCAGGGCCTGGAAGTCGTGCCGAGCGCGCCGACGCCTTCCGCCAGTCAGATGGCGATCCTCACCTACGTCAAGCAGGCGACCTGCGGCGGCGCAGCGGCAAGCACCTCGATCCCCTGCCGCGTCACCTATACCTGCAGCGGCGCCACCTGCACCCGCGTCGTCTCCCAGCCCAACGGCAGCTCGCCCGGTCCCACTCAAACCGTCGCCACCGGGCTCGCCAGTTCCAGTGTCTTCACCTATTCGCCCAGCGCCGCAGACCCTGGCTACGTCGGCGTGTCCTTCGCCATCTCCGGCAGCGGCCAGCCGTTCACCCTGAGCGACGGGGTCACCCTGCGCAACCCGAGTGAAGAATCGTGAGGCGCGAGGACGGCATGACGCTGGTCGAGGTCGTGGTCGCCGGCATGATCCTGATCGTCGGTGCGCTTGGCGTATTCGGCATCGTCGACGCCGGCACCCGCAACGTCTTCCGCGCCGAACAGAGCCAGGTCGTCGCAAACCTCCTGCAGAAGGAAATGGAAAAGCTGCGCCAGGTCCCTTACAGCGAACTGGCCCTGACCTCGCTGCCGGCGCACGCCGCGGAAACCGAAAACCCGAATTCGCGCATCGCCAGCACCAGCTTCTTCTACACCGGGCGCAGCGGCACCGGGCTCAAGCCGCTCGTCTACAACGGCGGCACCAGCGACGGCGAAACGATCAAAGGCGGCACGGTCAAACCCGGCCCCACCTCCGTCCAGGTCGGCAACCTCAAAGGCACCGTTTACCGCTATGTCGTCTGGGACACGTGCCCGGCGTCGCTCTGCCAGGACGGCAGGCACCTGAAGCGCGCGGTGGTCGCCGTGCGCCTCAACACCACCGCGGCCGGCGGCTCTCCCCGCTACCAGGAAATCCAGGGGCAGTTCGTCGACCCCGAAGTCGAACCCGCGGTCCTGCCCGAACAAGAACCGGGGGGGAGCGACAGCGAATCGTGGACCCTCTGGCTCACCGACACTCCCTGCAGCGCCGCCGAACGCCAGGCGCCGCCGGCGGAAAAAGGCGATCACCTGACCCATAACACGCGCGGGAATTGCGCAAATGGCGTGCACACCGGCAGTGCCCCCGGGGCACCGGACCTGCTCTGGCCGGAAGCTCCGACCGGCGAAACCGACTACAGCTACGACTACGCGACCGACGTCGAGCCCCAGAGCGGAGTGGACGAAGGCCTGCAGATCCTGCCCGGTGGAGCCTGCACTGCGGCGGCGACGACCGAACTCGCGACCGGGGTCGCCAAAGAACCCGATCCGCACCCGGACGTCTACCAGAAGGTCCACCGTTGGCTCTCGCCGCCGGTTCCATCGCACGCGGGGGAACAGGACCTGCTGCTCACCGGCGAAGGCACGCTCAGCCTCTGGACCCGCACCCTGGGCGGCGTCGTCTATCCGGGCGAAATCTGCGCTTGGCTCTTCGCACGCTCCGAATCGGCGGGCTCGGTGACCGACACCCTCGTGGTCAACCTCGGCCCACCCACGAGCCTCGACTTCAGCTACTTCGCGCAATCCTGGCCGAGCAGCGGTTGGACCGAGATCTCGATGCCGCTGAGCTTCGGCTACGCCGACGAAGGGGGGGCCCTGCCGCTCCCCCCCGGCGCGAGGCTCGGGCTGGCGTTGAGCGTCGGCTCCGGCACCTCGAGCGCTCTGCAGCTGCGCTACGACATGCCGAGCTTCGACAGCCGCATCCAGCTGGCGACGACCGGCGCGCCGCCGCCGGAAGCCTGAGAGACAGCCTGCGCGGCTAAGCCCGGTCGCCCCTCCGCCGATAGGTCGGCGAACCTCCGCGCGAGCACCATGGACCAGGCGACGATCACCATCCTCCTCTTCCTCTGCGGGCTGCTGATCGGCAGCTTCCTCACCGTCGTCGCATATCGCCTGCCGCGCGGCGAATCCGTGGTGGGGGGACGTTCGCGCTGCCCCGCGTGCGGCGCGCAGATCGCCGCCTACGACAACGTGCCGGTCCTCTCCTGGCTGCTGCTGCGTGGCCGCGCTCGCTGCTGCCGCGCGCCTATCTCGCCACGCTACCCACTGACCGAGCTCGCCGCTGGGGCCCTCTACGCGGCGACGGCGCTCGTCCTCTGGGGCGATGCGGGCGAGATCGCCCTCGGCCTCGCCTTCGTCACCATGCTGCTTGCGGTCACGCTGACGGACCTCGAGCGGCGGATCATCCCCAACAGGATCCTGCTCGTCGGGGCGATCGTCGGCCTCGGCCTGGCCGCCGCCACGGACCTCGGCAGCCTGCCGGAAAGGGTGATCGCGGTCGCCGCCGCCGGTGGCCTGCTCTTCCTGATCGCGCTGGCCTATCCCCGCGGCATGGGGCTCGGCGACGTCAAGCTGGCTGCGGTGATGGGTCTCTACCTCGGGCGCTCGGTGGCGCCCGCCCTGCTGATCGCCTTTGCTGCCGGCTCGCTGGTAGGCCTGGCGATGATCGCCCGGCACGGCGCCGCGGCGCGCAAGCGGGCGGTGCCCTTCGGTCCGTTCCTGGCGCTGGGCGGGGTGATCGGCCTGCTCGCCGGCAATCAGATGGTCGATTGGTACCTGGGCACCTTCTGAGCCCCTCGGGGTGCCCGGCTCACCTCGCCGGGCGGCTCGTAGGTCCGTCCAGATTCTCCTATAAATGAGTAGTTGCAGGGCGAAAGGTTTGCGGCCTTTCTGTCGATTCAGGGAAGGCGTGCCTTCCTTCACCCTGACCAAGAAGCAGACCGGCCCAGTCGTCGGCCTCGACATCGAGGCTGGCAGCGTCGCTGCGACCGAGGTCGCCCTCAACGGCGCCGCGCAGGTGACCGGATCCGCAATCGGGGCACTCGATCCAGGCACCTTTCACGAGGGCGAGGTGCTCGACCCAGACCGTCTCGCCGCTGCGCTGAAGTCGCTCTTCGCCGAGCACAAGCTCGCCAAGCGGGTGCGGCTCGGCGTCAGCAACCAGCGCGTCGTCGTCCGCACCCTGCGCCTGCCTGCGATCGAGGACCCGAAGGAGATGGACGCAGCGGTCCGCTTCCAGGCCCAGGAGCAGATACCGATGCCGCTCGACCAGGCCGTGCTCGAGCATCAGGTGGTCGGCGGAGTCGCCGCCGAGGCGGGCGGTCCCGCCCGGGTCGACGTCGTCGTCGTCGCCGCGCGGCGCGACATGGTCTCCTCCTTCGTCGAGCCGATCCGCCGTGCCGGCCTCGACCCGGTCGGAGTCGACCTCTCCGCCTTCGGCATGATCCGTGCCCTCGCCGGTACGGTCGGCGGCCTCGAGAGCATCACCGGTGACGGGGAGGGTCAGCCCGCCCAGGCTCCCCGCGGCGCCGTCCTGTACTGCAGTCTCGGCGACGTCACCAACCTCGCGGTTGCCCGTGGCCGCGCCTGCCTCTTCACCCGCGTCTCGCACGTCGGCCTGGAGGCGATCTCGACCAGCCTCGCCGGCGCCCGCGGCCTCGCCCCAGAGCACGCCGCGCAGTGGTTGTCCCACGTCGGCCTGGAGAGCCCGCTTGAGCAGATCGAAGGCGACCCCGAGACCGTCTCCCAGGTACGCCGCTCGCTCGAAGAGGGCGTCACCTCGCTGATCGACGAGATGCGCCTCTCGCTCGATTACTACGGCGCGCAGGAGGCGGCGTTGCCGGTGGAGAGGATCGTCCTCTGCGGCGTGGGCAGCACCATCCCCGGTCTCTCGCAGCGGATGGAGATCGGCCTCGGCTTCCCGATCGAGGTCGCCCGCCCAGCAGCACTGGTCAGCTTCGATGCTGCCGCAGCGGCGCGGCTGACCCTGTCCTTCGGCCTGTCGCTGGGGGACTGAGGCATGCGTCCCATCAACCTGATCCCGCCCGAGGATCGCCGCGGCGACAGCGCGCCGCTGCGCACCGGCCCGCTTCCCTACATCCTGCTCGCGGCGCTGGTCGCCCTGCTGCTCGGCGTGACGGCGATCGTGATCGCCAACAACCAGATCGCCGAAAGCAAGAACGAAGTCGCGCAGCTCGAAGGCGAAGACGCCGTCGCCTCAGCGAAGGCGCAGCGCCTCGCCTCCTACACCCAGTTCCGCACGATGAGCGAGCAGCGGGTGGAAACGGTGAGCAGCCTTGCCGACAGCCGCTTCGACTGGGAACGGGTGATGCGCGAACTTTCGCTGGTGCTGCCGCAGAACGTCTGGCTGGTGGGCTTGACGGCGACCGCGGCGCCCGGCGTCAACGTCCAGGGAGGCAGCGGGACGTCGAACATGAGGGCCGCGATCGCCGGTCCGGCGCTCGAGTTGACCGGCTGCGCGCATGGACAAGAGGCGGTGGCGGGATTCGTCACCGCGCTCAAGGACATCGACGGGGTGACGCGGGTCGGCGTCCAGTCCTCGGAACTTCCCGAAGAAAAGAAAACCGGCGGTGGCGAAGGCGGCGGAGGCTCCGATTCCAGCGGCGACGAGTGCCGCACGCGCAAATTCATCGCCAAGTTCGAAATCGTCGTCGCCTTCGACGCCGCTCCCGTGAGCGAAACCGAAGGCGAAGAAGCGCCGCCGGTCGCAACCGGAACGGTCGAAACGACCAGCTCGGAAAGCTCGGAAGGCGAATGAGATGAAACTGCAGCTGAGCTCGTCGAACCGCGCTGTCGTCGCCGTGCTGGTCCTCGCCGCGCTCGCGATCGCCTTCTGGATGCTGGTGCTCAGCCCGAAGCGTGAGGAAGCGAGCGAACTCGACGCGCAGGCGAAGCAGCTGAAGACCTCGCTGGCGCAGCACGAAGCGGAAGTCGCCGAAGGCGAAGCGGCCAAAGGCGAATTCCCGACCGCCTACCAGCATCTCGTGGTCGTCGGAAAGGCCGTGCCGGGGGGCGACGAAACCGCGTCGCTGCTGGTGCAGATGAACCACATCGCCGGTCGAGCCAACGGGAGGTTCGTCGACATGAAGCTGAGCTCCTCCGGCGGCGGCGAAGAAGCCGCCCCCGCGGCGACCGGCAGCGCAGAAGCCCCAGCCTCGCCCACCGAGGTCGCCGCCTCTCTGCTGCCGCTCGGCGCCACCGTCGGCCCCGCCGGGTTGGCGGTGATGCCCTACGAAGTCACCTTCGACGGCAACTTCTTCCAGATCGCCGACTTCATCAAGGGGATCGATTCTCTGGTGGACACGAAGAAGAATCAGGTCAGCGTCGACGGCCGTCTGGTCACGGTCGACGGCTTCTCGCTCGAAGCTTCGCCGGAAAAGGGCTTCCCGGCCCTGCAGGCGAGCTTCGCCCTGACCACCTACCTCACGCCGCCGGGTGAGCAGTCCGCCGTGGGTGCAGCCCCGGAAACCCCCAGCCCGGGCGAAGCGACGCCGGCCGCGGCGACGATCGGAGCGGCGCCATGAAAAGACCGAAGGGACTGGAGCTGAAGATGCCGGAGCTGAAGACCCCGGCCTTCCTCAATGACCTCTACTACGACCTGCGCGACCGGCGCCTGCTGCCATTGGTCGCCCTGGTGGTCGTCGCGATCGCCGCCGTGCCGTTCCTGCTTGGCGGCGAACCCGAAAAACCGTATGTGCCAGGGCCCCAGGGCGGCCTCTCCGCGCTCGGATCGGAAAAGGCCTCTAAGCTCACGGTCGTCGAGGCCACCCCCGGCCTGCGCGATTACCGCAAGCGCCTCGCCGATCGCAGCCGGACCAACCCGTTCAAGCAGCGCTACACCGGTCTCCCCCCGTCGGCCCAGGTGCAGACCAGTTCGGGCTCGGAAGGCTCGACCGGGGGCTCGCTCACGATCACCGAAAGCAGCACCGAAACGGAAGTCACCGAACCTGGCGGCAGGGGCGGTTCGGCGCCCGAAGGCGGCAGCAACGGCGGCGGGTCGGCCCAGAAGCTCGAATTCGTGATCGACGCGCAGATCTCGCACACGGAAAAGACCGCAGATGGCAGCGAGAAGATGAGTCCGATCGAAGTCCGCCACGACGTGCCCGTCCTCGCCCAGCTTCCCGGGGCGAAGACCCCGGTGGTGACCCTGCTGGGGGCCAACTTCCACAAGGAACGGCTCGTCTTCCTCGTCTCGCACCAGGTCAAGTCGATTAGCGGCGAGTACGGCTGCATCACGCGCGGCGAGATCTGCGAACTGCTCGAAGTCGGAGAAGGCATCCTGCTCGAATACGTCTATGAGCCAACCGGCGTGCGCTACGCGATCAAGGTGACGAAAGCCGCCGTGATCCCGGCGCGCAAGAACAGGGCGGCACGGTCGACCCGCGCGGCCTTCATGCAGACGCATCCGGGCCTGGCACCGACCGCCGCTGAAGCCCCATAGCTTCAGTAAGTGAAGCATTGGCGCTAAACTCGCTTTAGCGAGCCGTTCCAACGCATGCCGGCTTGCCCGCGAGGCCCAAAGAATGAGCGCCGAGAGCAACTCCCGCTGTCCCGTCTGCCGCACCGCCGACATCGTCTGCGGCAAGTGGACGCTCCTCCTCATCCGCGACCTCGCCGACGGTTGCAGTCGCTTCTGCGAGCTGGAGCGCTCGCTCGAGGGAATCAGCCCGCGGACGCTCTCGCTGCGCTTGCGGGCGCTGGAAGAAGAGGGCATCGTCGCGCGCAACACCTTCCCCGAGGTCCCGCCCCGAGTCGAGTACGCGCTGACCGAGAAGGGCGAAGCCCTTGTGCCGCTGATCGAGGACATGCGCCGCTACGGCACCCGCTGGCTGTTCGAAGAAGAGTCGGCCAAGGGCGAGCCCGCCGCCGTCTAACCGGTCGCTCGAAACTGCATTCAGCGTCGCATAGCGACGCCGGATGCAGACTCGCCCTTGCAAGGCGTCGTGCAGGCGCAGGAGGGTTAGGCGTGGGGGGGAAGGCTGGACCGTGCGTGATCCCCTGCTCAATGAGGCGCTGCGGCGGCTGGCCGCCGAGGCGGCCACGCGGCTGACGACTTTGGTCGCGAGCGGGGACCAGATCCCCTTCGACGTCGCCGAGCAGGCGGGACCCGACGAGGCCTTCTTTCACAGCTACGTCCCGCTGACGGCGCGCTTCGTGCGCGAACGGGAGGGTGAGCTGCGCACGCTGCCGGCCTTCGAGCCGGCGCGGGAAGCCGTCGCCCTGGCAGGCGTCGCCGCGCCTTACCTGGAGCAGCGGGGAGAGGCCGTGCCCTCCGAGCCGGCCGAGCGGGCGGCGCGCCTCCTGACCGTCTTCATCGCCGACCTATGGGACGGCTGCACCGAGTTCTCCCTCGACCGCGAGCGGCTCGAGGAGGCGCTTGTCGTGCTCGACGCCGAGGCGGGCGATATCGACGAGGCAGATTTGATCGTCGCGCCGATCATCGGTCTGCAAATGCCGCTGGCGCGATTGCAGCTGCCGCATGGGATGCAGCTCGTCCGCGCCGATGGCTTCGAGGCGCCGATCGAGGTGATGCGCAGCGAGGGGATGAACCGCACCGCCTGGGAGCCGCAATTCCTGGCGATCGCCGAGCAGGGTGAGGACGCTGACAGCGCCGCCGCCGCGCTGCGCCAGCTGGACGACCTGATCAGCGTCATGCGTCTCTTCAAGGGCGGCGGCGTGGGCCTCGGTCCGCATGCCTTCGCGCCGACCGGCGAGGGACGCTGGCGCCGCATCGCGACCGGCGCACCGGCACCCCGCAGCGACGGCTACCGGCTCACCGAGGAGGAGGCGGCGCAGCTCACCGAGCTTGCCGAGACACTCGAGGCCAGGCCGGACCCGGCTGGCCCGCTGGCCTGGGCGGTGCGTCGTTTCGAGCTGGGCTGCGAGCGGCCCTCCGCCCTGGAAGGACTGAGCGACCACCTGCTGGCGCTGCGCGCCGTGCTCGACGGGCAGGGACCGGTTGGGGCCTCGCTGCCGATGCGCGCCGCGGCGCTGATTTCCGCCGGCTCAACCGACCGGCTCGCCGCCCGCGAGCGGGTCGAAGCGGCGCTGGAGCTGGAGCGGGCGCAGATGTCCGGCGCCCCGTTCGAGCGCGCCGGTGAGCTGGCGGCCTGGGTCGAGGGGAGCGTTCGTCGCATCCTGCGCGAAGCGGCCCTGGGCGAGCTCGGTGCCGATCTGAACGAGGCCGCCGACGAGACCCTGATCGCCACCGGTCTCGACGCCGGCGACGTCGAGATCGCCATCGCCGCCCAGGACGTCGAGCCTGATCCCCAACCGCAGCCCGATCTCAAAGGTGACTTTGAGGGGTCTATAGCCCCCCAAAAGCTTCCATCGGCAAGGGCCGAACCGACCACCGAGGAGGAGGAGCACGACATGAACCAGGACACCCGCATCCTCGAGCCGGTTCCGGCCGAGGACGAGATCCGCATCACCGCCAGAGATTGGATGGACGAGGTTGAGGTCGAGGACAGCACGCTCGATTTCCCCGCGATCGAGGGGGACATCGCTCACCGCGAGCGGATCGACACCCCACGCGTTCGCCACCTCTTCCCGGTTCCCGAGGACGCCGACTGGCAGGTTCGCGAGCTCAAGTACGATCATTACGAGCGTCACAGCACTGGCTAAGCGCGTCCCGCGGCGATCTCGATCCGCTCCTCGGACGAGGCGAAGAGGTAGCGGTTGATCTCGGCCAGACCGCCGAGGTCGTGCACGTCCTCGTCCAGGTAGGGGACGCGGATCACGCCTTTGGTGCGCAGCTCCGCCGCCAGGTGCTCGATGTTGCGCGCGTCGCGCTCGGCCAGCGCCTGGTAGTCGGCGAAGTTCTCGCAGACGCGGCGGGCGAGGTCCTCGTCGCCCAGCCTGGCCGCCAGGGTTGCTTCCAGGTCGACGTCGTCCTCACCGTCGCCGCGCAGGCGCTCGGCCGGGTAGTGGACCTTGTTGACGATGACGCCGCCGAAGGGCAGCTTCGCCTCGACCAGTTTGCGATGGAAGTAGACCGCCTCGTCGATCGGCTCGCCCTGCGGGCCGCAGACGACGAGGAAGCAGGTATGTGGATCGGCAAGCAGGTTGTTGACCCGCTTGGCCCGCGCCTGGAAGCCGTCGACCATGCCGCTGAAGGCGTTGAAGAACTCGGCCAGGTCGGCAAGCAGGTCGAAGCCGACGATGCGCTTGAAGACCGAGAGCGCGACCGAGGCGCCGCGGCCGGCCACACGCGCCGCCAGCCCGGTCGGCTTCATGAAGACCCGCAGCGAGCGACCTTCGATGAACTGGGTGAGGCGTTTGGGGGCGTCCAGGAAGTCCAGGGCATTGCGGCTGGGCGGCGTGTCGAGGACGAGCAGGTCGAAGTGACCTTCGGTGTGCAGCTCGAAGAGCTTCTCCATCGCCATGTACTCCTGCGAGCCGGCCAGTGCGTTGGAGATCTGCTGGTAGATGCGGTTGCCCAGCACCCGGTCGCGCGACTCCTCGTCGGGTGCCTGGCGGGCGACGAGCTCGTCGAAGGTCGCCTTGGCGTCGAGCATCATCGCCCACAGCTCCCCCTTGATCTCGATCCCGTGCGCCTCGAACAGCGCGGGGTCGACTCGACGCGCCTCGTTGCCGAGCTCGCGCAGGCCGAGCGAGTCGGCGAGTCGCTTCGCCGGATCGATCGTCAGCACGCATACCCGCAGCCCGCGCGCCGCCATGCCAACGGCGATCGCCGCCGAGGTCGTGGTCTTGCCGACCCCGCCCGAGCCGGCGCAGATGCAGATGTCCTTGCCAGCGAGGATCTCGTCGACCGCCGGCATCAGTGCAACCTCCGCGCGAGCTGCTGCGCCGCCGCGACGCCGAGCTCGGGCTCGAAGAGGAAGGGCAGGGTCTTGACCGGCGCCTCGACCCGGCGCCGCAGGCGGGCGAGCTGGGCACGCTGCGAGCGGGCGCGGCCGTACTCGGAGGTGGCGGCGCGAGCGGCGGCGCGGATGACCCCGTTCTCGCCACCGGCCAGCGCAGCCAGCCGCTCCGCCTCCTCCTTGGAGAAGCGCTCCGGGTAGAGCCCGTTGAGGTAGACGCGGTCGACCGCGACGCCGACCTCGGCGCGCAGCTCTCGCTCCAGCGCGGCCGACTCGTTGACCGGCATCTCCTCCGGCAGGGCGACGATCGCCGTGCCGGTGTGCTCGTGGTCGGTTATCAGCCGATCGAGTGCCTGCGCCTGCGAGTGGATCGGACCGACGCGGGCGATCGCGGCGAAGGTGCGCGGCGTCTGCAGGAAGCCGATGCCGTGGCCGGTGGCGGGAGCGTCGACGATCACCAGGTCGTACTTGCGACCGCGCTTGACCTTGCGGTCGAGCTGCGCCAGCTCCCAGATCTTGCCGATCGTGACCAGCTCCTTGAGCCCGGGGGTGGCGGCGGCGAGGTAGGAGAAGATGCGGCTGCGGAAGAGCATGTCCCGCATCGCGCGGACCTTGAGCTGGAGCAGCACGTACTCGCGCATCGACTCGTCCGGGTCGATCGAGATCGACCACAGGTTCTCCGCCATCTCGACCTCATGGAAGCCGACCTCGGTGTGGTCGAAGATGCGCGAGGCGTTCTCCTGTGAGGAGACCTCGCAGACGATCACGCGCTTGCCCTGTTCAGCGGCGCGCAGGCCCAGCGCCACCGCGACGGTGGTCTTGCCGACTCCTCCCTTGCCGGTCACGAAGATGAGGCGCTTGTCGAGAAAGTCGGGCGGGATCGGGGTGATTCCTAGCAATTTCGAGCGCTGGCAGGAAAAGCGGGCACCTCTGCGAATACCCGCGCAATGGGATTCCTCAGCCGTAAGAACAAGTCCGCGCCCGTTTCCACCGCCGAAGAGCCGCACCCGATTGTCGAGGAGCTGCAGGCAATGGAGAGCGCTGTACCGGAGAAGCGACGGGACGACGAGGGACTAGAGCTTAAGCCCACGCCACCCGCGGCAGAGGCGCAGGTCGAGGACGCCCCCACGGAGAAGAAAGCTGAGGATGAGCCTGAGAGGTTCATGCCTCGGGATTTGATCGCGCCCTCGCGGAACGAGACTGCGGTGGAAGAGCCTCTTGCTGAGGTGCCCACCAAGCAGGCTGAGGTGATCGCTTTTGCCAATCAGAAGGGCGGGGTTGCCAAGACGACCACGACGCTGAACCTTGCGGTTGCCTTTGCCGAGTCCGGGTATCGCGTGCTGTGCATCGACCTCGATCCGCAGGGCAACCTGACGATGAGTCAGGGGATCGATCCGGACAAGGTCGAGAAGAGCCTCTACGACGTGCTGGTCAACGACATGCCGATCAGCGAGATCATCCAGCACCGCGAGATCGACATTGCGGTCTCCTCGATCGACCTGGCGGGGGCGGAGATCGCGATGAGCACCAAGATCGGCCGCGAGCGCTCATTGGAGAAGGCGCTGAAGGAGGTCTCCGGCGATTACGACTTCGTCTGCATCGACACGCCGCCCAGCCTCGGGCTGCTGACGATCAACGCGCTGACCGCGGCCAACAAGGTGATCGTCCCCGTCCAGTGCGAGTATCTGTCGATGCGTGGGCTCGTTCAGCTCCAGAACACGCTGAAGATGATCCAGGAGAACCTCAACCCCGATGTGCGGATCGAGGGCATCCTGCCGACGATGCTCGACTCGCGCACGGTCCACGCCAAGGAGGCGGTGGAGATCCTCGAGGAGAACTTCGGCGACCTCGTCTTCAAATCGCGCATCCGCAAGGCGATCAAATTCGCCGAGGCGCCGGTCAAAGGCGCCAGCGTGCTCAAGTACGATCCCGAGGGCAACGCCGCGGGTTACTATCGAGACTTGGCGAAGGAGGTCCTGGCACATGAGTCGGCGTAAGCGGGCGAGCATGCGTGAGGGGCCTCTTTCTGAGCTGTTTCGCAGTACTTCCGATGAGGGATCGGACTCTCAGCCCGCGGGTCCTGTCGCGGACGAAGGGCCATCGTCCTCGCAAACTGCGGGCGACGACCCCTCATCCACGCCACCCGCGGGAGAGACGTCGGAGTCCCCGCCCGAGAGGCTGAAGCGGGTATTTGCGGAGGAGCCTGCGCCGAGAGCTGAAGCGGCGCCCGAAACGCCGCGCTACGGGCGCGAGGAACCTGAGTATGAACCGCCTGGCTCAGGGGAGCCGCATCAGCCCGTCATCCGGGTCGTGGGAGTTGGCGGCGCCGGTGTCAATGCGGTCAACCGGATGGTCGACGCCAACGTTCCCGGGGTCGAGTTCATGGCGGTCAACACCGATCTTCAGTCGCTGCAGCTCTGCGTCGCCGACGTCACCGTGCACATCGGCGACGAGCAGACGCGCGGCCTCGGCGCCGGCGCCGACCCCGAGGTGGGCCACCGCTCCGCCTTCGAGGAGCAGGACAAGATCAAGCGCCTGCTCAAGGGCTCCGACATGGTCTTCGTCGCCGCCGGCGCAGGGGGCGGCACCGGCAGCGGCGCCGCCCCGGTCGTCGCCCGCCTCGCCCGCGAGGTCGGCGCGCTGACCGTCGGCATCGTCACCAAGCCGTTCAGCTTCGAGGGCTCGCGGCGCGGCAACCAGGCCAGCAAGGGAATCGAGGAGCTGGCCGCCGCCGTCGACACGCTGATCGTCGTCCCCAACGACCGCCTGCTCGAAGTGCTCGACCAGCAGACCTCGATGGTCGAGGCCTTCCAAGTGGCCGACGACGTGCTGCGCCAGGGCGTGCAGGGGATCTCCGACCTCGTCACCCTGCCGGCGCTGATCAACCTCGATTTCGCCGACGTGCGGACGATCATGTCCGACGCCGGCCGGGCGCTGCTCGGGATCGGCATGGGCCATGGCGAGGGCCGCGGCCTGCTCGCCGCCGAGAAAGCGATCTCCTCGCCGCTGCTGGAGACCTCGATGGAGGGTGCGCGGGCGATCCTGCTCTCGATCACCGGCGGCCCCGATCTCTCCCTGGTCGAAGTCAGCGAGGCGGCGAAGCTGGTCGGCGAGGCCGCCCATCCTGACGCCAACATCATCTTCGGCGCCAACATCGACGAGGAGCTGGGCGACCAGATATGGGTCACGGTCGTCGCCACCCGCTTCGACGGCCAGTCGGTGCCGCGCCGCGCCGCCGAGCCGACGATCCGCCGCACCAAGGACGCCGGCCGCGGCCGCGCCCCGCGCAACGAGAAAGCCGGCGAGCTGAGCAGTCTCGACGTCCCCGAGTTCCTCCCCGGCTAGCGTCCGCGTCATGAGCGGCGTCGTCGCGGCGGGGCACCCCCTTACCGCCGAGGCGGGGGCCGACGTCCTGCGCAAGGGTGGCAACGCGGTTGACGCCGCCATCGCCGCCGTGCTGGCTTCCTTCGCGGTCGAGAGCCCCCTGACCGGCTTCGGCGCCGGCGGCTTCATGATGGTGAATCGGGGCGAGGAAACGACGCTCTTCGACTTCTTCGTCGCCGCCCCCGGCAGGGATGGCGTCGAGCGTGGGGTGGAGTTGGCTCCGGTGCCCGTCCACTTCGACGCCGAGATGGTGCAGACGTTCTACGTCGGCCCGGCCTCCTGCGGGGTGCCGGGCACGGCGGCGGGGTTGGAGCAGGCGCTGCGCCGCTTTGGTACGGCGCCGCTCGCGGATCTGGTCGGCGGTGGGGTGCGGCTCGCCCGCGAGGGCGCGCCGGTCAACGCCGAGCAGGCCTACATATTGGAGATCCTCTGGCCGATCCACGAGCGCCTGCCCGAGACGCGGCAGCTCTACGCGCCCCAGGGCAGGCCGTTGGGCGAGGGCGACGTCCTCCTCTTTCCCGATCTGGCCGAGGCGCTGGAACGCTTTGGCGAGGAAGGTGCCGAGCCCTTCTACCGAGGTGAGGTCGCCTCGGCGCTGAGCGGCTACGTCCGCGAGCACGGTGGCACGTTGGGGCCCACCGACCTGTCTCGGTACGAGGCGATCGAGCGGGCGCCGATCAGCGTGCCCTTCCGCGGCGCCGAGGTCCTCACCAACCCGCCGCCCTCCTCTGGCGGGATCCTGATCGCCCACTCACTCGGTCTGCTCGAGCGGCTGGGTGAGCGCAGCGGCCCTGAGCAGCTGGTCGCAGCGATGGACGCCGCCAACCGGGTGCGAGACGAGGAGTTCGCCGAGGCGCTCTACGGCGAGGGTCTGGAAGAGGCGCTGCTCGACCCGGAGCGACTCGACCTGCGCGCCGGCGACCTGCTCGGCTCGACCACCCACATCGCGGTGCTCGACGGCGAGGGGATGTGCGCCAGCGTCACCTGCTCGAACGGCTCGGGGTCGGGAGTGCTCGTCCCTGGCACGGGCGTGATCCTCAACAACATGCTCGGCGAGGAGGACCTCAACCCGCTCGGCTTCCACGCGATCGCGCCGGGCCGCCGCGTGCCCTCGATGATGGCGCCGACCGTGGTCCGCCGCGACGGGGAGATCGAGCTCGGCCTCGGCAGCGCCGGCTCCAACCGGATTCGCTCGGCGATCATGCAGACCGTGGTGCGGGCGGTCGAGCAGGGGATGGGCGCTGACGAGGCGGTGCGGGCGCCGCGCCTGCACTTCGAGCAGGGCATCGTCCAGGCCGAGCCGGGGATCGACGAGGAGGCGCTGGCGCGAATCGAGGCCCGCGGCATCCCGGTCCTGCGCCGCCCCCGCATCAACCTCTTCTTCGGCGGCGTGCAGGCGGTCGCCCGCGAGCGCAGTAGCGGCGCCCTGAGCGGCGGCGGCGACCCGCGTCGCGGCGGCGCCGTAGCCACCGCCTGACGGACGTGCCGGTGCTGAGAGGTCCATATGGGCACCGCGGCACCGGCACGTACTGGAGAATGCGGCGATGATCGACTTTGAGGCCGAGGGGCTGCTCGACGGGATCAAGGGGGAGGCGCGCGAGGCGCGGCGCGAGCTGCTCGAGCGGCTTGCGGGCGAAGGCGTGTCGCTGGAGGAGCTGCGCGAGGCGGTCGAGGGCGGGCGCCTGGCGCTGCTGCCGGTCGAGCGGGCCCTGGCCGGTGACGGGATCCGCTACACGCCGCGCGAAGTGGCCGAGATATCGGGCGTCGAGCTCGATCTGCTGCAGCGTGCCACCGCCGCGGTCGGCATCCCCTACCCGGACCCAGACGACCGCTCGCTGACCGGGTCGGACCTGGAGGAGGCAAAACGGATCAAGGCGTTCCGCGACGCCGGCTTGCCCGAGGACGGGATCCTCCAGGTGGCGCGGACGATCGGGATGGCGACGGCGCGGATCGCCGAGGCCAATCGCGAGCTGGTCGTGCGCACGCTGATGCAGCCGGGCGACACCGAGCGCGACCTGGCGCTGCGCTTCGCCGCCGCCGCCGAGCAGATGCTGCCGGTCTTCGAGCCCACCCTCTCCTACGCCTTCCGCGCCCACATGCTCGAGCAGATCCGCCGCGACGTGATCGCCACCGCCGACATCGCCTCGGGGCAACCGGGAACGGCAACGGACCTATCGGTCTGCTTCGCTGATCTGGTCGGCTTCACCAAGCTCGGCGAGCAGGTCGAGACCGAAGAGCTGGGCTTGATCGCCGGCCGCCTCGACGAGCTGGCGACGTCGGTGGCGGAGCCGCCGGTGCGCCTGGTGAAGCTGATCGGCGACGCAGCGATGCTCGTCTCCGCTGATGCGGTGGCGATGGTCGAGGCGGCCCTGCGAATGGTCGAGGCGGCAGACGAAGAAGGCGACGAGTTCCCCCGCCTGCGCGCCGGCATTGCCCGCGGCTCGGTTCACGTCCAGGCCGGCGACTACTACGGCCGGCCCGTCAACCTCGCCAGTCGCCTCACCGGCATCGCCAAACCGGGCAGCGTCCTTGTCGATGCCGCCGCCAAGGACGCTGCCGGTGATGCCTACGTCTACTCCTTCGCCGGCGAGAAACGCCTCAAGGGCTTCGATGCCCGCACCAAACTATTCCGCGCTCGCCGCGAATAGAGTCGCTCATGTCGCCTGGATATCGGCCCCCTGCAGCGGGTTTTCTGTGTTCCAGGCCTTGATTATCACCGAGCCTTTGAGTTCCCCGTCGTTGTGGGTTGTGCCGGAGATCACACACGCCCCGTTGTGGAGTGTGTATTGGATTTTTTTGACTGTGAATTCGGCTGTCAATGATTCTGTGCCTTCCCACGAGGTTTTGTTGTAGACGACGCCTTCGACGGTCTGCGGTCCCACTTCGGTCGTGCATGATCCGCCGGTGGCTTCCGTGTCCACAATTGTGATCTTTTTGTTACTCGGGCATTTGATGTGCATTGTGTTGTGTTTGTTTTCGGGATCCGGCCGGACTGTGAATTCCAAAGCGCAGCCGTGGGTCGTGATCGTGACGCCGTCGACTTTGCCGCCTGTTGTCAGGCATTCTTTGTATTCGGGCGTGAGCGTGAACGCGGTGACTGTGGTGCCCGCAAACCAGCCGTGGTAGGTGGCATTTCCGCAGTGGATGCCTTTGGTTGGCCCGGCGAAGAACTCGAGCGTGTCGGAGCCCTGTTCGATCACTTCCAGTGTCGTGAGTGCCCGGTTCGAGGTGAAGTGCCCGCCCGCGGTCGCGCCGGCGTTGACGACGACGAGGGCTCCCGCCGCGAGGACGGCGAGGAGGCCGAGGCCGAGCAGTTTGATCTTGAGTTTCATCTTGTCTCTCCTGAGGTGTCTTCGATTGTCCGAGTTGAGATGGGGATAACCGATCAATATTAGCTGACTAATAGTCCGCAGGGATCGGGCTCAACGCCCGGATCGGCGCAGGGGCCGCCGCGGCGGGGTCGCCGGCTAGCTCGGCTTGCGGCCGGAGAGGAGGAGGTTGTAGAAGAGCTCGGCGGGGAGGTAGGGCTCGAGGGCGCGGGTGTCGACCTTCTGCAGGGCGATGTAGCTGTTGAAGGCGAAGCGGCGCCAGCTCCAGGAGACAGATTCGGGCTCGGCGCTGGCCTCGACCGTGCGCAGGCCCCAACCCCAGGCGTTGGCGAGCAGCTCCTCGCCGCCGACCCGCTGGCGCTCGAAGCCGGCGTCGCGCAGGAGGCGGCGCAAGTCGGCCGGGGCGAAGGCGTGGACGTCGACCTCCCCCTCCAGCGCATGTCCGTTCGACTGCTCCATCTCCGGCACGGTGCGCGGCTGTGCCCCGACCAGGCGGCGCCAGGCGGGAGCGGCGAGCATTCCGGCGCGCTTCGGTGCTGCTGCGAGCCGATCGCCGTAGCGTGACGGCTCGCCGCAGAAGGCGATCGCACCGCCGGGGCGCAGCACGCGGCGGAATTCGACGAAGGCACGCTCCAGGTCCGGAATGTGGTGGAGGACGGCGTGGCCGAAGACGAGGTCGAAGCTCTCGTCCTCGAAGGGCAGCTCCTCGGCCTCCGTCGCCACGGTCTCCGCCTCCAGGCCGAGTGAGCCCGCAGTGGTCGAGAAACGGCGCAGCATGCCCGGCGAGATGTCGGTTGCGGTGAGGCGCTCGATCGTCCCCATCTGCAGCAGGTTGAGCGAGAAGTAGCCGGTGCCGGAGCCGATCTCCAGCCCGTCGGCGAAGCGCACCCCGCCGACGCTCTCGCCCAGGGCCTTGGCCAGCTTCTGCCGCACCTGGCGCTGGCCGGTGGCGCCGAAGTCGATGCCCCACTTGGCGTCGTATTCGTCGGCCGCCGCGTCGTGGTAGCGGGTGTTGACGTCCTTGATGTGGTCGGGTGTGGCGGTGGGGGAGGCGGGCATGGCGGCCGGAACAATACGGTGCCGGTGTCATGCCCCGCGAATACGTGCAGGAGAATCAGCCCCCGGGGGTGCCGCCGCTGCCGCTGACCGGCGAGCGGACCCTGCCCGACGTGCCCGAGGAGAACTACTGGTACCGGCGACACCTGGCTGTCTATGAGTGGATCGCGGCGCGGGTGGCCGGCAAGCGGGTCGTCGACATGGCCTGTGGTGAGGGCTACGGCTCGCACGTGCTGGCGGGGACAGCGGCGGGCGTAGTCGGGGTCGACGCCAATCCGGAGGCGCACGAGCACGCGCGGCTGCGTTACGTGCGACCCAACCTGCGCTACGAGCGAGACCTGGTCGAGAGCTTCGCCGAGCCCTGCGACGCGGTCGTCTTCCTGCAGACGATCGAGCATGTGCAGGACGCCGGCGCGATCCTCGAGCACTTCAAGTCGATGCTGGCGCCGGGCGGCATCGCCTTCGTCTCCACCCCGAACCTGCTGACGCTGGCGCCGCCCGGCGCCGAGAAGTCCGACAACCCCTGGCACGTGCGCGAGTACCGCGCGGCGGAGTTCCGCGAGCTCTGCGAGGAGCACTTCGGCCGGGTCGAGATGCTTGGGCTCTTCCACGCGCGCAAGCTGCGGCTGCACGAGGTCGCGATCAAGTTGGGCTGGGACCCGGTGCACAAGGCCCTGCGGCTGACCAAGCCGTTCTACGGCCGGTTCACGCCGGCTATCGCCGCCTCGGACTTCGCGCTGCGGGAAGGCGACCTGGACAGGGCGCTGGATTTTCTCGCCGTCTGTCATGCCTGAGGAGAGCGCCGGCGACCTGGCGATCGTGCTGCATTCGCACATGCCTTACGTCGAGGGCTTCGGGACGTATCCCTTTGGCGAGGAGTGGTTGTTCGATGCTGTGATTCGGTCCTACCTGCCCGTTCTCGAGGTGGCGGAGCAGCTGACGATGACCGTGACCCCGGTGCTGGCCGATCAGCTGGAGGACCGGGGGGCTGCGGCGCGCCTGAGGGAGTTCCTGGTTGAGTGGCGGATCGGGGCTGCGGAAGCCGACATCGAGCAGGTGCCGGCGGAGTGTCGGGATGCCTGTGCGGGGGAGCTGGCGCGCTATCGGCACGCGCTCGAGCTGCTGGACGCAGCTGGCGGCGATCCGCTGCGACCGTTTCAGGATGCGGCCGCGGGGGGGCGGGTGGCGCTGGCTGCCTCGGCCGCTACGCACGCGGTGCTGCCGCTGCTCGCGACCCGGGCCGGGATGCGCCTGCAGCTCGATGCCGGCATCCGCTCGCACCGCCGGCGCTTCGGTTGGGACGGCGGCTTCTGGCTGCCGGAGTGCGCCTACTCGCCCGGCTTGGAGCGGCTGCTGGCGGAGCACGGCGTGCGCTGGTTCTGCGTCGATCAGAGCGCCCACGACGAGGACCCGCTCGCTGCGCTGGTGCCCGTCGCCACCCCCGCCGGCCCGACGGCGCTGCCGATCGATTGGGAGGCGATCCAGTGGCTCTGGTCTCTGGATGGCTACCCATCGGACCCGGCCCATGCCCAGTTCGCGGGCAAATCGCTGCGCGGCGTGCGGATCTGGAAGGTGGGGGGCGGTGCGTATGAACCGGCGGCGGCCGAGGCGGCGGCGCGGCGCCAGGCCGGCGAGTTCCTGGCGGCGACCGCGGCCCGCCTTCGCCGCTTCGCCGCCGAGCGCAGCCGCCGCGGCCTGCTCGTCTTCGCGATCGACACCGAGCTGCTTGGTCACTGGTGGTCGGAGGGCGCGGTCTGGCTGCGCGAGGTGCTTGCCGGCGCGGCAAGCGCCGGCATCCGCCTGCTCACGGTGCCGCAGGCGCTGGCCGAGCATGAGCCGCTCGAGCGACCGCTGGCCGCCGCGACCTGGGGCGAGGAGAAGGACCTGCGGACGTGGGACTCACCCGCGGTGGCGGACCTCGCCTGGGCGGCGCGGCGGTTGGAGCTGCGCCTGCTGCGGGCGCTCGCCACCGGTCTGCGGGGCGATTCCGCGAAACGGGCGGCGCGCGAGCTGCTCGCCATCCAGGCGAGCGACTGGGCCTTCCTCGACAAGCGCGGTCAGGCGGGGGACTATCCCTTCCGGCGCAGCACCGATCACGCCGAGGCGCTGCTCGAAGCCATAGACTCTGCCGCCAGCAGCGACCCGAGTATGCGTGCCCTAGCCCCGGACATGAGCCTCGCGCCTCTGTTGGAGCCCTGACCCCAGGGCCCAACCCGCTCCGATGACCCGCGTCCTGATCCTCTCCTGGGAGTACCCGCCGCTGATCGAGGGCGGCCTGGCGCGGCACGTGCGCAAGCTCTCCGAGGCGCTGGTCGAGCGCGACGTCGAGGTCCACGTGCTCACCCGCGGCGGCGAGGAGTCGCCGGTCGAGGAGCTCCGCGCCGGCGTCCACATCCACCGCATCCGCGAGCCGCAGCGGCCGACAGAGCTGGGCGAGTTCGTCGCCTGGGTCGAACGGATGAACTCCGACATGCTCGCCGCCGGGGTCGAGCTGGGAGACCGCTACAGCTTCGACCTCGTCCACGGCCACGACTGGCTCGTCGCCAATGCCTGCGACCATCTGGCGAAGCGCTTCGAGGCGCCGCTGGTGACGACGATCCACGCCACCGAGCACGGTCGCCATCAGGGCTGGGTCGACAAGCACCCGCAGAGCTACATCCACGGGGTCGAGCGCTGGATCGCCAACCGATCCGAGCGCACGATCGCCTGCTCCCACTACATGCGCGAGCAGATCGCCGACATCTTCGGGGTCGAGGAGGAGCGGATCAGCGTGATCCCGAACGGGATCGACCCCGACGACCTGCCCGTTCAGGACCCGGCCGAGCTGAAGCGGCTGCGGGCCGAGTTCGCCGCCCCGGAGGAGAAGCTGGTCCTGCTGATCGGGCGCCTGGTCTACGAGAAGGGCTTCCAGCTCGCGCTGGAGGCGATGCCGCGGGTGATCGCCGAGGCGCCGGGAACGCGCTTCCTCGTCGCCGGCTCGGGCACCCACGAGGAGGAGCTGCACCGCCAGGCGCAGGAGCTGGGCCTGATGGACCACGGCACATTCCTCGGCTGGATCGGCGACGACGTGCTGCACTCGCTCTACCGGATCGCCGACCTGACCGTGGTCCCCTCGATCTATGAGCCCTTCGGGCTGGTCGCGCTGGAGGCGATGGCCTCCGAATGTCCCTGCATCGTCGCCGACACCGGCGGCCTGCGCGAGGTCGTCCCGCACGAGGAGGTCGGCCTGCGCTTCCGCTCGCACGACCCCGAAGCGCTGGCCGAGGTGGCGATTCGCGTGCTGCGCGACGACGCGCTGGGTCAGAGCCTCGTCGCCGAAGCCTACGAGCACCTGCGCCGCTTCGACTGGGGCGACGTCGCCGAGCAGACCGCCGCGATCTACGCCGAACTGGTGGGAGACCCCAGCCCCGCCTGAACGCGGCCGGATGGTTCAGGCGGCTAGTTCGACTGCGGGTCCCCGGCCGGCGCGATCGCGAAGCGGCCGCTTGTCGTCGTCGTGTCCCCCGGCGTCCAGTCGATCCCCTCGAGCAGTTCGCCGGGTGGGATCGTCAGGGCGCTGGCGATTTTGATCAGCGTGTCGATGCGGGGCACCCGCGCGCCGCGCTCGAGCAAGCCGATCTCCGTGCGGTGCAGGGAGGAGCGCATGCCGAGCTCTTCCTGGGAGATCCCCGCGCGCCTGCGCACTCGACGCAGGTTCTCGCCGAAGCGTTTGGCGACGTCCATCGCCGGGATTCTGCTGTCTGTCAGGTGAAGGATCTACAGCCTCCTCTCTGGAAAGCGCCGGTCTCCGGGGATTTTCTCTGGAAATCCACTGTCTCACAGACAATACAGCTTTTTTCTGGTAGGGTTCTTGCAGACAAGAAGCCACTGGTGGAATCGGCGTACGATTCCACCATGGCGCTGAACATCAAGGATCAGGAGACCGAGAAATTGGCCGCGGAGGTGGCAGAGCTCACCGGCGAGAGCAAGACCGGGGCAGTGCGCGAGGCGCTGAAGGAACGGCGTGATCGGCTGGCTCTCCAGAAGGGTGGAAGCACGGGGAAGAAGAAGCGCGACACTCTGCACTTCCTCGAAACCGAGATCTGGCCGCAGATACCCGAGGAGGAGCTCGGTAAGCCGCCGATGACCAAGGCCGAAAGGGCCGAGCTGCTCGGTTACGGACCGGAGGAGTAGTGACCCTCGACAGCTCAGCGGTGGTCGCGATGCTGCTGCGGGAGGAGGGACACCGTCGGCTCGCCGAGGCTGTCGGGCGGGCCGAGACCGTCGCGATCGGCGCTCCCACGCTTCTGGAGACGGACATGGTGATGGTGGGTCGCTTCGAGCAGCGCGGCGCCGCTCTGGTCGAGGAGTTCCTGGAGGAGCACGGCGTCGTCGTCCTGTCCTTCGATGGTCGCCATCGCGTCGCCGCCACAGAGGCCTTCGCCCGCTACGGCAAAGGCCGCCACCCCGCCGGGCTCAACTACGGAGACTGCATGACCTACGCGACCGCCCGAGTCGCCGAGCACCCGCTGCTCTTCATCGGCAACGACTTCGCACAGACGGATATCCCCGCGGCGCTTGATTAGCGGAGACGTTCCTTCATCTCTGTGACGCCTTGACGCAGCGCTCGTCGTCAGTCTGGCTGGGGAAGCGTGGTCCAGGCGTTCGGGTCCGGCTCGACCGGGTTCGGCCAGCGCAGCCGCTCGGGGGCGTCGCGCATGCGGACGATCCTCGCCGGGATGCCGGCGACGACGGCGTTGGCCGGCACGTCCTTGGTGACCACCGCGTTGGTGCCGACGATCGAGTTGTCACCGACGCGGACGCCGCGCAGGATGCAGGCGCCGTAGCCGACCCAGACGTTGGAGCCGATCTCGACCTCGCGCGTGTAGATGCCCTGCTGGCGGATCGGCCGCTCGACCTCGACCACGCCGTGGTCGAAGTCGATGAACATCGCCCGGTCGGCGATCACGCACTGCTCGCCGATCCGCACCCGCTTGTAAGCGGAGATCGTGCACTCCTGTCCCAGCACGGTCTTGGCGCCGATCTCGACCACACCCTCGTGGCAGCGGATCTTGGTGCCTTCGCCGAGCCAGACGAAACGGCCGAACTCGACCCGGCCGCGGCGGGCGATCTGCAGTTCGAGACCGCTGCCGAGGAAGAGGGGGCCATCGGTGCGCCAGCGCCGGCCCGCGGCCGTGAACAGGCGGCGTCGCAGGTAGCGCACCAGCAGCAGCGCGTATTGCGGCGTCAGCAACCGGTTGTGGGCGCAGAAGCGAAGGAAGCGGATCACGGCGGCGGGAACTCTAGACTCCCGGCACCATGCCCGAAGCCGCCAAAGCTGCCTCGCTCGCCGAGCGCCTCATCGCTGGCGACAAGCGGGCGCTGGCGCGGGCGATCACCCTGATCGAGTCCGACGACCCGGCCGGCTGGGAGCTGGTGCGCGAGGTCTACCCCCGCACCGGCAAGGCCCGCATCGTCGGCTTCACCGGCCCGCCCGGGGTCGGCAAGAGCACCCTGATCGGCGCGCTCACCGCCGAGCTGCGCAAGGCCGAGCGCGAGGTCGCCGTGCTCTCGATCGATCCCTCCAGCCCCTTCACCCGCGGCGCCCTGCTCGGCGATCGCATCCGTCTCTCCGACCACTTCCTCGACCCCGGCGTCTTCATCCGCTCGATGGCCTCCCGCGGGGCGCTCGGCGGACTCTCCGAGGCGGCGCTGCAGGTGGCGTTGGCGATGGACGCGGCGGGCAAGGACGACGTCTTGATCGAGACCGTCGGCGTTGGCCAGGCCGAGATCGACATCGTCGACCACGCCGACACGATCGTGCTTGCGCTGATGCCGGGCTCGGGCGACTCGATCCAGGCGCTGAAGGCCGGCGTGATGGAGATCCCCGACGTGATCGTCGTCAACAAGGCCGACCACCCGATGACCGACACGATGGTGCGCGAGGTGCGCAGCGTGCTCGCCCTCTCGCACGAGCCCGGCAGGTGGCAGGTGCCGATCCTGCGCACCGAGGCCGCCCGCGGCGAGGGTGTCGAGGAGCTGGCGACGAAGATCGACGAGCATCGCGCCCACATCGAGGCGGAGGGCACGCTCGAGCAGCGCCGCGCCCGCAACCTGCGCAACGAGGTGCTGGGGATCGCGGCCTCGCGCATGCGGCGGCGGATGGAGGCGACGGCGGCGGGCGATCCGGAGACGGCCGAGCTGCTGGAGCGGGTGGTGCGACGCGAACTCGATCCCGCCAGCGCGGCGAGCGAGCTGATGGAGCGTCAGATCGGTGAGTGAGGTGCTGCCGGACCTCGCCGAGGCACGCGGCTGGGTTGGGCTGGAGCTGGACGACGTCGACGGCAGGCCGGTTGGGCGAATCGAAGGCGTTTACGCGGACTCCGAAGGCGGCGAGCCGGTCTGGCTGGTCGTCGCAGTTGGCTCGTCGAGGCGCGGATGGCTCGGCTTCGGCCGCCGCAGCACCAGGACAGTCGTCGTGCCGCTGCGCGAGTGCGCCGCCATGCCGGGCCGCGCCTGGACTGCGCAAGGCGGCGAAGCGGTCCGCAGCGCCCCCGCCGTGGACCCGACCCGACCGCTGCTGCGCGAGCACGAGGCGGCGATCTGCGCCCACTACGGCATCGGCGAGCCGATCGGCCGCCGCGCCGAAATAGCCGCCCGCGCCGCCGGCTCGCTCACCGCCCAGCCAGCCGGTTGATCAGCAGCCGAGCTGGCGGGCGATCACCATCTGCTGGACCTCGTCGGTGCCCTCGCCGATGGTGAGGATCTTGGCGTCGCGGTAGAAGCGGCAGACCGGGTACTCCTCGATGTAGCCGTAGCCGCCGTGGATCTGCACCGCCTCCTCGGTGGCCCGCACCGCGAGGCGGCCGGTGATCAGCTTCGCCTGCGCCGCGGTGAGGGTGAAGGACTTGCCGGCGTCCTTCTCCAGGGCGGCGCGCCAGGTGAGCAGGCGGGCGGCCTCGATCTGGGCCGAGAGGTCGGCGATCTTTGCCTGGATCGACTGGAATTTGGCGATCGGCTGGCCAAAGGCCTGGCGCTCCTTGGCGTAGGCGATCGCCTCGTCGAGGGCGCCCTGGGCGAGGCCGACCCCCATCGCGGCGACGCCGATGCGGCCGCCGTCGAGGATGTGGAGGAAGTTCTTGAAGCCGTCGCCGCGGCGGCCGAGCAGGTTGGCTTCGGGGACGCGGCAGCCTTCGAAGCTGAGCGGCCGCGTGTCGGAGGCGTTCCAGCCCATCTTGCGGTAGGGCTCGCCGACCCCATAGCCCGGCGTCCCCGTCGGGACGATCAGGTTGGAGATCTCCTTGCGACCGTCGGCCTCGCCGGTGACGGCGGTGATCGAGACGCAGCCGGAGATCTCGGTGCCGGAGTTGGTGATGAACTGCTTCGCGCCGTCGATCGTCCATTCGCCGTCGGCGAGCTTCGCCGTCGTGCGCACGTTGCCGGCATCGGACCCGGCCTCCGGCTCGGTAAGCCCAAACGAGGCGAGCTTCTGCCCGCTGCAGAGCACAGGCAGCCACTCGTCCTTCTGCTCGTCCGTCCCCCAGAGATAGATCGGCATCGTCCCCAGCGACGTATGCGCCGCCATCGTGATGCAAACCGAAGAATCGATCCGAGCCAGCTCTTCCACCGCCAGCACATAGGAAAGCGTGTCCGCCCCGCCGCCCCCGTACTCCTGCGGAAACGGAATCCCCATAAGTCCAAGCCCGCCCAACTTCTCGACGATCTCGTAGGGAAAGGCCTTGGTCCGATCCAGCTCCTCAGCCACCGGCTTCACCTCTTGGAGCGCAAACTCGCGCACCGTGTCCCGAAGAAGCTTCTGCTCGTCAGAGAGATCGAAGTTCACGGCGGGGAGAGTACGCGTTGTCGGGCGGGTGGCGCGGCGGCGGGGGTCCCCCATAGCGGAGGGCGCGCGAAGCGCGTCCGAGCACATGGGGAGGGCCGCCGCGACAGGACCCGCCCGCCTAAAGCTGCAGGCTCTTGACCTGCAACAACTCCTCGATCGCGTAGCGGCCGTTCTCGCGCCCATGCCCCGACTGCTTGTAGCCGCCGAAGGGGGCCAGCGGGTTGAAGGCGCCGCCGTTGATCTCGATCTGGCCGGTGCGGATCCGCTTGGCCACGCCGATCGCCCGCTCCTGGTCGGCCGACCAGACGCCGCCGGCGAGGCCGTAGACGGTGTCGTTGGCGATTCGCACGGCGTCGTCCTCGCCGTCGTAGGGCTGGATGACGAGGACCGGGCCGAAGATCTCCTCCTGGGCGATCGTCATCTCCGGCGTCACCGCGGAGAAGACGGTCGGGCGGACGAAGTAGCCGCTCTCCAGGCCCTCGGGCGGCGCCGCACCGCCGGTGAGCAGCTTCGCGCCTTCGGCCTCGCCCTTCTCGATGTAGCCGCGGACGCGCTCGCGCTGCACGTCTGAGACCAGCGGGCCGAGCCGGGTCGAATCGTCGAAGGGATCGCCCGGGGTGAAGCTCTGCGCCGTCTTGGCGGCGATCTCCTCGGCCTCCGCCAGCTTCTCGCGTGGCACCAGCATCCGCGTCAGCGCGCTACAGGTCTGGCCCGAGTTGAGGAAGCACTTGGCGACCCCGTCGGGGACGGCCTTGGCCAGGTCGGCGTCGTCGAGGATGACGTTGGGCGACTTGCCGCCGAGCTCCATCGCCACCGGCTTGACCGTCGCCGAGGCAAGCTCGGAGACGCGCCGTCCGGCCCGGGTCGAGCCGGTGAAGGAGACCATGTCGACGCCGGGATGGCCGGCGATCGCCTCGCCGACGACCGGCCCGGTGCCGGTGATGAGGTTGAACACGCCCGCCGGCAGGCCGACGGCCTCGATCACCTCGGCGAGGACGAAGGCGTTGAGCGGCACGACCTCGCTCGGCTTGAGCACGACCGTGCAGCCGGCGGCCAGGGCCGGCGCGACCTTGGCGGCGATCTGGTTGAGCGGGTAATTCCACGGGGTGATCGCGCCGAGGACGCCGACCGGCTCGCGCAGCACGCGCGAGCTGCCGATCTCCTCCTCCCAGGCGACTTCCTCCATCAGCTTCGGCATCGCCGCGAACTGGGCGATGGGCAGGCCGGCCTGGATGATCTGGCTCAGCTTGATCGGCATCCCCAGCTCCAGGGCGATCGTCGCCGCGATCTCCTCGGAGCGCTCGCCGAGCCCGGCGGCGATCGCCGCCAGGTAGCCGGCGCGCTCCTCGCGCGGGGTCTGCGACCAGGAGTCGAAGGCGTTGCGGGCAGCGCGCACGGCGAGGTCGGCGTCCTCCGGCGCGCAGGCCGGGACCGTCGCCATGACCTCCTCGGTGGTCGAGTTGACCACCTCGATCGTCTCGCCGCCCTGCGGCTCGACCCACTCGCCGCCGATGAAGATCCTGTCTCGGGTTTGAACCTCAGCCGCCGTCGCCATTTCCGCTCCTCTTAGTCGCTGACTGGTTCCATCATCCTCGATTGAAGCATTGAGGGGTCCGTGGACCCCCAAAGCCTTCCATCAGCCAGACGCCGCTAGGGCGGCCACGCCGGGGCCGGGGACCGCGCGGGCGTCGCGGGCGTGCAGGACCTCGCCACAGCGCTCGCAGCTGCCGCGATCGTTTACCTCGCCGCCGCACTCCTTGTGGACGATCAGCATCGGTGGGCCGTCGGGCTCGGGTGAGTGGCGATCGCCCCAGGCGAGCAGGGCGACGAGGGCCGGCCAGAGGTCGAGGCCCTTCTCGGTGAGGAAGTACTCGTAGCGCTCCGGGCTCGACTGGTAGGGCCGCCGTTCGAGAATGTCCTCCTCGACCAGGCGCTGCAGGCGGGCGGAGAGCACGTTGCGGGCGACGCCGAGGCCGCGCTGCAGCTCGCCGAAGCGGCGGTTGCCGTTCATCACATCGCGCACGATCAGCAGCGTCCAGCGCTCGCCGACCACCTCGAGCGCCTTGGCGATCGAGCAGATCTGGCCGGGATATTCATGACCGAGCATGGTGCAGAGTGATCTTCGCACACAAGGTTGCATCAAGCAACCGACTCGGTTAAGGTAGCGGAACAACGGTTGCTTCAAGCAACCAATTGCCGACTCGCCGATTGGAGGCGCACGATGCGGCTGATCCACAGAAACAGGAGCCATCGCCCCAAGACCCCGCGGATCGCGATCTCCCCGGAGGAGATCGCCGCCGATCTGCACTACCCGGCCAGCCGCCGGCCCGGCGGGGCCACCGGGCAGGTTGCCCGCGGGGGACGCCGGTGAGCGAGGCCGAAAGCTCAGCTGACGGCCTCGCCGCCAAGCTGGCCGAGGCCGCCCGCAACGGCGCCACGGCGGTCGAGGCGGCCAAGCTGCATGCCGAGACCAGCCCCGAGACCAGCCGCAGCCGCACCCTGGTCTGGCAGGACCCGGTGCCGACCGCGGCCGCCGGCGCGACGATGACCGGCATGGAGTACATGGAGGCGATCGTCAGCGGCAGGCTGCCGCCGCCGCCGATCGCGGTGACGATGCGGATGCGGCCGATCGAGCTGGGCGACGGCCGCGCCGTCTTCGAGGGTGAGCCGGGCGAGGAGCACTACAACCCGATCGGCGTCGTCCACGGCGGCTACGCCGCGACGCTGCTCGACTCGGCCCTCGGCTGCGCGGTTCACACGACTCTGCCGGCCGGCGTCGGCTACACCTCGCTCGGCCTCGAGGCGAAGTACGTGCGCCCGATCACCCGCGACACCGGCCGCGTCCTCTGCGAGGCCAACGTCCTCTATCGCGGCCGCCGCCAGGCCACCGCCGAGGCCAACCTCACCGCTGCCGAGAGCGGCAAGCTCCTCGCCCACGGCGTCGCCACCTGCATGATCCTCGAAGCCTGAGCCGCGGGCTGTCGCTAAGCCGACAGCTTGCGCGCCAGCTCGACCAGGAGGCGGACGCCGAAGCCGCTGGCGTCGTTGCCGGTGTAGGGGCGGCCGACGTCCCAGGCGGTGCCGGCGATGTCGACGTGCGCCCAGGGGGTCTCGCCGACGAACTCCTCGAGGAAGGAGCCGGCGTAGATCGTGCCCGCCTTGCGCTTCGCCGCAGCGTTGGTCAGGTCGGCGACGGTGCCCCTGGTCAGCTGCTTGTACTCGGGGTGGAGGGGAAGGCGCCAGACCAGCTCGCCGGTGCTCCTGCCGGCCGTTTCGACCTCGGCTGCGAGCTCGTCGTCGTTGGAGATCACCGCGGCGTAGGTCGAGCCCAGGGCGATCATCACCGCGCCGGTCAGGGTCGCCAGGTCGACGATCCGCTCTGCCCCGAGCTCGACCGCGTAGGCGAGCGCATCGGCGAGGATCAGGCGGCCCTCGGCGTCGGTGTTGTTGACCTCGACGGTCTTGCCGTTGTACTGGGTGATGATGTCGCCGGGCTTGATCGCCGTCCCCGACGGCATGTTCTCGGTCGAGGGGACGACCGCGATCAGGTTCAGCGGCAGACCGAGCTCGGCGATCGCGCCGACCGCCTCCATCACCGCGGCGGCGCCCGACATGTCCATCTTCATCTCCTGCATCGAGGCCGACGGCTTCAGTGAGATGCCGCCGGTGTCGAAGGTGACCCCCTTGCCGACGAAGCCCAGCGTCGGTCCGGAGCCGCCGCCCTCGTAGCGCAGCACGATCAGCTTCGGCTCCTCCGCCGTGCCCTGGCTGACGGCGACCAGGCCGCCCATCGCCTTGGCGGCGATCTCGTCGCGGCCGAGCACTTCGGCGCTGACCCCCTCGTGGTGGGAGGCGAGCTCGCGCGCGCGGCGGCCGAGGAAGGACGGCGTGGCGACGTTGGAGGGCAGGCTCTGTAGGTCGCGGGCGCGGTTCTGGGCCTCGGCGCAGATGCGGGCGGCCTCGGCGGCGGTGGCGACCTCGTCTGGGCCGAGCAGGGTGAGCGACTCGATTCGGGGCGGGGGAGGCTCGCTCGGGTCGCTGCTGCGGAAGCGGTCGAAGCGGTAGTCGGCGAGGATCGTGCCGGTGACGATCGCCGCCGCCGTCTCGGCGTCGTCGTCCGATTCCGGCAGCGACCAGGCCACGGAGGCGGCATCCAGCTCGGCGGCCTCCTTGGCGGCAAGGGCCGCCGCGACCCTGATTCGCTCAGCGTCGGCGTCCTCGCGCTTGCCGAGGCCGACGACAAGCACCCGTTCCGGCCGCTCCGGGCGCAGCAAGGTCAGCCTCTGGAAGCCTCCCTTGGCGTCGGCCGCTCCCGGCGCTCCCGCCAGCGCCGCCGGCAGCTTCTCCCCCTCGTAGAGGCCGGCGACGCCGAGTTCGGCGGCGACCTCGAGTGGGCTCTCCTGGCTGACGGCGATGTTCACCGCGGGCGAGTCTATGCGCTTGCTCACGCTGTCTCTTTCACGCTCTCGCTATCGTCCAATCAGGGCCATGCGGCCCGTCCGAGCCGAGACCCGGCACAAACACGACAGAAAGGCCGCCAGATGCCCAGCACCGTCATCCTTGCAACCGCACGCACGCCCTTCGGCAAGATGGGCGGAACCCTCTCCTCGCTCGATGCCACCGACCTCGGCGGCCAGGCGATCGGGGCCGCCCTGGAGCGCTCGGGAGTCGACCCCGAGCAGATCGAGCAGGTCGTCTTCGGCCAGGTCCTGCAGGCCGGCCAGGGCCAGATCCCCTCGCGCCAGGCCCAGATCAAGGGCGGCATCCCCAAGGGGGTTCCCTCCGAGACGATCAACAAGGTCTGCGCTTCGGGCATGCGCTCGCTCGGCATCGCCGATATGGCGATCCGCGCCGGCGACACCGATGTCGCCCTCACCGGCGGCATGGAGTCGATGAGCGGCGCCCCACACCTGCTGCCGGGCGCCCGCTTCGGCTACCGCATGGGCCACGTCGAGACGATCGACGCGATGGTCCACGACGGCCTCACCAACCCCTTCACCGAGAAGCAGATGATCAACGAGGCGAGCGAGGTCTCCAACGAGCTCGAGATCACCCGCGCCGACATGGACCGCTTCGCCGAGCGCTCGCACCGGCTCGCCGCCGAGGCGACCGATGCCGGCCGCCTCGCCGAGGAGATCGTCGGCGTCACGGTCCGTTCTCGCAAGGGTGAGAACACGATCGAGGCCGACGAGGCGATCCGGCCGGAGACGACGGTCGAGACGCTCTCCGGCCTACGGGCGATCGGTGGCGAGGATGCCACCCATACCGCCGGCAACGCGCCGGGTGTCAACGACGGCGCCGGTGCGATCGTCGTCGCCTCCCAGGAGTGGGCCGACAGGGAAGGCCGCACGGTGCTGGCCCGCGTCCTCTCCTACGGCACCGTCGCCGACGACTTCGCCTACCTGGCGAAAACTCCCGCCAACGCCGCCAAGCAGGCTCTGGAGAAAATCGGCAAGAGCCCCGAGGACGTCGACCTCTGGGAGATCAACGAGGCCTTCGCCTCGGTCGCGCTCAACTCGATGCGGATGCTCGGCATCGACGAGGACCGGGTCAACGTCAACGGCGGCGCGATCGCCCTCGGCCACCCGATCGGCGCCAGCGGCGCCCGCATCGTCGGCAGCCTCGTCCACGAGCTCGGCCGCCGCGGCGGCGGCCTCGGCGTCGCGGCGATCTGCTCCGGCGGCGGCCAGGGCGACGCCATAGTCATCGAGGTCTGAGCCTTTGCAGCGCGCCGCTGCCTTCTTCGATCTGGACAAGACCCTGATGGCGGGGTCGAGTGGGATGCAGTTTGCCCGCGTCGCGGCGCGGCACGGGATCGTCGGTCGGCGCCAGCTCGCCAGCTGGGGCTTCGAGCACCTGCGCTACCGCCTGCGCGGCACGACCGACGAGCGCACGACCGAGGTGCTGCGGGTGGCGCGGGATCTGATCTCAGGCGTGCCGGTCCGCAGTCTCGAGCGGATGAACCCCGAGGTGCTTGCGGCGATCCTGCCGCGCGTCTACCCGCAGATGCTGGACGAGGTCTATGCCCATCAGGACGCCGGCCGCGCCACCTTCATCGTCAGCGCCGCCGGCAACGGAGTGGTCGAGCCTCTCGCCGCCGTGCTCGGCATGGACGGCGGCATCGGCACGCGCTACGAGGTCGACCCGGAGGGCTCCTTCACCGGCCGCTTCGACGGCCCCTTCGTCTACGGGCCAGGCAAGGTCGAGGCGATGGAGGCGTTCGCCGCCGAACACGGCATCGACCTGGCCGAGTCGTATGCCTACTCGGATTCGCTCTCCGACCTGCCGATGCTGCGCGCCGTCGGCCATCCGGTCGCCGTCAACCCCGACCCGCCCCTGGCCGAGATCGCCCGCGAGGAAGGCTGGCAGACGATGCGCTTCGAGCGCCTCGGCCGCCGCCTCGTCGCCCTTACCGTAACCCTGCTGGCGACGATCGCCGGCTTCGGTGCCTCGCGCATCGCCGCCCGCCGCAAGCCCCCAACCCGCCGTTTCCCCGCCCGCCGCTAGGGACGCTCTGGCGACTTAGCCCCCTCTATAGGACGGTAACTCGCCAGAGCCCCGCCTAGACTGTGTGCATGGCGACGGAACCGCGGCAGAGACCGCTGGAAGAGCGGGAGGACGAGCGCACGACGATGTCGGGACAGCCGATCGGGCCGTTGTACGGGCCCGAGAATGCGCCGGCGGAGCCCGAGGAGTCGATCGGCAAGCCGGGTGAGTACCCGTTCACGCGCGGGCCCTACGAGTCGATGTACCGGGGACGGCTCTGGACGATGCGCCAGTTCGCCGGCTTCGGCACGGTCGAGGAGACCAACGAGCGCTTCCACTACCTGCTCGACCACGGCCAGACCGGACTCTCAACTGCCTTCGACATGCCCACCCTGATGGGCTACGACTCCGACCACGAGCGCAGCCTCGGCGAGGTCGGGCGCGAGGGCGTCGCCGTCGACAGCCTCGACGACATGGAACAGCTCTTCGAGGGGATCCCGCTCGGCGGGGTGACCACGTCGATGACGATCAACGCGCCGGCGGCGATCCTGCTCGCCTTCTACGTCCTCGTCGGCGAGAAGCAAGGAGTGCCGGCTGAGCAGCTCGGCGGCACGATCCAGACCGACATCCTCAAGGAGTACATCGCGCAGAAAGAGTGGTGCTTCCCGATCGAGCCGGCGATGCGGCTGGTCACCGACATGATCGAGTGGTGCTCGCAGCAGATGCCGCGCTGGCACCCGGTCTCGATCTCCGGCTACCACATCCGCGAGGCGGGATCGACCGCGCAGCAGGAGCTCGCCTTCACCCTCAAGGACGGCTTCACCTACGTCGAGCGGGCGCTCGAGCGCGGCCTCGACATCGACGACTTCGCCCCCCGCCTCTCCTTCTTCTTCAACGCACACATCGACTTCTTCGAGGAGATCGCCAAGTACCGCGCGGCGCGGCGAATCTGGGCGCGCGAGCTGCGCGACACCTACGGCGCCAAGCGCGAGGAGTCGATGCGGCTGCGCTTCCACGCGCAGACCGCCGGTGTCTCCCTCACCGCGCAGCAGCCGCTCAACAACGTCGTCCGCACCTCACTCGAGGCGCTCGCCGCGGTGCTCGGCGGCACCCAGTCGCTGCACACCAACTCCTGCGACGAGGCGCTGGCGCTGCCGACCGAGGAGGCGGTGCGGGTGGCGCTGCGCACGCAGCAGGTGATCGCCTTCGAATCTGGGGTCGCCAACACCCCCGATCCGCTCGGCGGCTCGTGGTTCGTCGAGAAGCTGACCGACGAGATAGAGCGCGCCGCCTACGAGTACTTCGCCCGGATCGACGAGCTGGGGGGGATGGTCGAGGCGATCCGCCGCAACTTCCCCCAGCGCGAGATCGCCGATGCCGCCTTCACCTACCAGCGCGAGGTCGACGAACGCCAGCGGATCGTCGTCGGCGTCAACGACTTCGTCGCCGAGGACGAGCCGGAGACGCCGATCCTGCGCATCGACCCTGCCCTCGAACGCAAGCAGGCCGACCGCCTGGCGGCGACGCGGGCGCGTCGCGACGGCTCCGCGGTCGAGACAGCGCTGGCCGAGCTGAAGCGCGCCGCCGCGACCGAGGTCAACCTGATGCCGCCGATCATCGAGGCCGCCCGCGCGCGGGCCACCGAGGGCGAGATGATCGCCGCCCTGCAGGAGGTCTTCGGGACCTACACGGAGAGCCCGGTCTTCTAGCCGTTAGGCTTCCCCGCCGCTATGGAGGCAGCAATCGCCCGCAAGATCCGCGTCGTCGTCGCCAAGCCCGGCTTGGACGGGCATGACCGCGGCGCCAAGATCATCGCCCGGGCGCTGCGCGACGCCGGCATGGAGGTGATCTACACCGGCCTGCACCAGACGCCGGAGCAGATCGCCGAGACGGTGATCCAGGAGGACGCCGACGCGGTCGGGCTCTCGATCCTCTCCGGGGCTCACATGACGCTGGTGCCGCGCGTGGTCGAGCTGCTCAAGGCCCAGGGCGTTGAGGACGTCCTGGTCACGGTCGGGGGGACGATCCCGGCCGAGGACATCCCCGAGCTGAAGGAGCTCGGGGTCGCCGCCGTCTTCACCCCCGGTTCGGGGACCGACGAGATCGTCGATTTCATCCGCAGCGGCGCCGAAGAGCGCCACGAGCGGGAAGGGGCCTAACTCTTGCCCAGGTCATGGAAGGGTTTGGGGGTCTATTGGCCCCACGATCCTTCCAGGGCTTTCCGGTCGTCGTGTGATATCGATCACCGCCGACCGTCACACCGCCCGGTGTAATAGATAGACTGATTGACTGGTCAGTCAACCCGCCTGAAGCAACAGCCAAGGAGGCTCTAAGTTGAAGATCTGCGTCCTGGTCAAGGAGGTTCCGGACGCCGCCGTCCAGAAGCGCATCGACCCTGGAACGATGCGATTGGACCGTAGCGGCGAGAAAAACCTCAACCCCTTCGATACCCACGCCATCGAGGCCGCCATGCAGATCAAGGAGGGCGGCGCAATTCCGGTCGAGGAGGTCGTCGCGGTGACGATGGGCCCCGACTCGGCGGTCCGCGCGCTGCACAAGGCGGTGGCGCTTGGCGCCGACCGCTCGGTGCACCTCTCCGACGACGCGCTGTCGGGCTCCGACGTCTGCGCCACCGGCTACTCGCTGGCGAAGGTGCTCGAGTCCGAGAGCCCCGACCTGGTGCTGCTCGGCCAGCAGTCCGACGACGGCGAGTGCTACACGATCGGCGCCGTCGTCGCCGACCACCTGCAGATGCCCTCGCTGACGCAGGTGATCAAGATCGACGTCACCGACGGCAAGCTGCGCTGCGAGCGCCAGGCCGAGTACGGCTACGACACGGTCGAGGTCGAGCTGCCCGCCGTGATCAGCGTCGGCGACGCGATCAACGAGCCCCGCTATCCCAGCCTGAAAGCGATCATGGGGGCGAAGAAGAAACCGCTGGACGGCAAGGCGAGCGGCGACGTCGGCATCGACGGCGGCATGGTCGGCGAGGCCGGCTCCAAGACGACGGTCCTCGCGCTCAACCCGCCGCCCCCCAAGGAGGCCGGGGAGATCATCGAGGACGAGGACACCAACGAGACGGTCGAAAAGATCGTCGCCTGGCTCGACGAGAGGAAGCTGATCTAGATGGCAGGCATCCTGACTTACGCCCTCCACGACGACGAGGGCAATTTCAACAAAAACTCGCTCGGGGCGATCTCCGAGGCGGCCAAGCTGGCCGGCGAAATCGGCGGCGAGGCCGCCGCGCTGGTGGTCGGCGAGGTCGCCGACGACGCCTGCGCCTCGCTCGGCAATTGGGGCGCGGCGAAGGTCTACCGGGCCAAGAGCGTGCCCGAGGGCCTCGCCCAGCCGATCGTCGACGCGATGGCCAAGGTGATCCAGGACGAGGGCTTCGGCTACGCGCTGTTCGGCGGCGGCCTGCTCGGCTTCGAGATCGGCGCCGGCCTCACCGCGCGTCTGAACGCCGGCGTGACGATGGAGGTGACCGAGGTCAAGGTGCAGGACGGCAAGCTGGTCGCCGAGCGTCCGATCCTGCAGGACTCCCAGATCGCCGACGTCGGCTACGTCGCCGAGCCGGGGATCATCATCGGGCGCCTCAACGCCTTTGACGCCAAGGAGAGCGGCGGCAGCGCCGAGGTCGTCGATATCGACGTTGAGCTCTCGCCCTGGTCGACCAAGGCGACGATGGTCCAGCGCGGCGAGCAGCGCGGTGCCGACGTCAACATCGAGGATGCCGAGATCCTCGTCGGCGGCGGCCGTGGCCTCGGAGCAGCCGAGGGCTTCAAGCAGTGCGAGGAGCTGGCCGAGGCGATGGGCGGGGCGGTTGCCGCGACCCGCGCCGTGGTCGACGCTGGCTGGTACCCCTACGCGGCCCAGATCGGCCAGACCGGCAAGACGGTCGCGCCGAAGCTCTACCTGGCTGCCGGCATCTCCGGCGCTATTCAGCACAAGGTCGGGATGCAGAGCTCGGAGAACATTCTGGCGATCAACAAGGACCAGAACGCGCCTATCTTCGAGTTCTCGGACCTCGGCGTGGTCGGCGACCTGCACAAGATCGTCCCCAAGCTGACGGAAGCCATCAAGGCGAAGAAGGGCGGCTGAGCCACCGCTCGGCCGCTGCAAAGGAGCGTAGAGATGCCTGCCGTAAAGCCGATCGACTACCCGCCGCCGTTCGACTCCGCCGACGTGATCGGCCCGCCGACCGATCCGGTCGACGACCGGATCGAGGTCGGGGTGGCGATCGTCGGCGGCGGCCCGGCCGGCCTCGCCTGCGCCAACAAATTGATGCAGTTGCTCGAGGACGAGCCGGAGCTGACCGAGAAGCTGGGCGAAGTGCCTGTGGCGGTGATCGAGAAGGGCAAAGTCGCGGGCGCGCACCTGCTCTCCGGGGCGAACGTCGACCCCTCGGCGCTGACCAGGCTCTTCCCCGACATGGACCCGGCAGAGTGGCCGCCGGTCTACCAGGAGGTGACCAAGGACGCCACCTACTTCCTCACCTCGAAGGCGGCGATCCCGCTGAAGCCGCCGCCGCCGAACTTCCGCAAAGAGGGCACCTACACGCTCTCGGTTTCGAAGCTCGGTCGCTTCCTTGCCGACAAAGCCGAAGAGGCCGGCGTCTACATCCTGGCGGAGACCGCCGCGACCAAGCTGCTGGTCGAGGACCGGATCGTCAAGGGCGTGCGCTCCGGCGATCGCGGCCGCGGCAAGGACGGCGAGGAGTTGGGCAACTTCGAGCCCGGTTCCGACGTGGTCGCCAAGGCGACCGTGCTGGCCGAGGGCACGATCGGCCACCTCACCTACGCCGCCTATGACTACTTCGACATGCACGGCTCCGACTCGCAGGCGTGGGAGCTCGGGGTGAAGGAGGTCTGGGAGGTGCCGAAGCCGCTCGACCGGGTGATCCACACGCTTGGCTGGCCGCTGCGCTGGAGCCCCAGGTACAAGGAGGCCGGGGGCAGCTTCATCTACCCGATGGGCGAGGACAAGGTCTGCTTCGGCCTGGTCGTCGGCCTCGATTACACCGATGCCACCTTCAGCGTCCACGACGCGGTGCAGCAGTTCAAGACGCACCCCTTCATCAAGAAGATCCTCGAGGGCGGTAAGCGGGTCGGCTGGGGTGCTAAGACGATCCCCTCGGGCGGCTACTGGGCGCTGCCGAAGCGCTTCTCGGTGCCCGGCATGCTGATTGCCGGCGATGCCGCCGGCATGGTCAACATCGCCGAACTGGCCGGCATCCACTACGCGATGCACGCCGGCATGTACGCGGCGGAAGCGATCGTCGAGTCGCTCAAGCGGGACATCGGCTCGGTCAATTTCGAGTCCTACGACGAGAAGATCCGCGGCTCGGTGATCGAGAAGGACCTCTACCGCTCGCGCAACATGAAGCAGCCGCTCTCCAAGGGCCTGATCTTCGGCGGCATGATGGGCTCGGCGATGGTCGCCACCAAAGGCGCTTTCCCCGGCGGCCACTGGAAGGTCGAGGACAATGCCGAGCCGGCGATGCACCTGGGCAAGGCCGCGGACAAGTACCCCAAGCCCGACAACGAGCTGACCTTCAACAAGCTCGACTCGGTCTTCCTCTCCGGCAACGCGACCCGCGACGACGCGCCCAACCACGTTCGCATCCAGACCAGGGTGCCGCGCGAGCTGGCTCAGACGTGGGTCTCGATGTGCCCGGCCCAGGTCTACGAGATCCCCGACGAGCAGCTGGAGAACGGCACCAGCGAGGTGGACGTCCACGTCACCGCCTCCAACTGCGTCCAGTGCGGCGCGATCACCGCCAAGGGCGGCCGCCTCACCCTCCCCGAGGGCGGCGACGGGCCGCTTTACCAGGAGACCTGAGCGGGGTCGGGCGGGGAGGGCCGGGTGCCCCTCCCCCTGAGGCCGTTGCGCAGCAGGCCGCGGTCGGGGTTCGGATTGTTGATCCGGGAGCCTCATGGGGAGGGGCACCCGGCCCTCCTGCAGAACGCCTCGGGTCTTCTGGATAGGGTCGGCTGGTGGTGGCCCTAGGGATAGCTTCGGCGGTGGGGGCTTCTGTGCTCTACAACCTCTCGATCGCGTTGCAGGCGTTGGAGGCGCGGGCGGTTTCCTCGGAGCATTCCTTGCGGGTTTCGCTGATTGGGAAGCTGGCGCGGAATCGGCGTTGGTTGGGGGCCACGGCGCTGGGGCTGGCCGGTTGGCCGCTGGAGATCGGGGCGCTGTTGCTGGCGCCGCTTACGGTCGTGCAGCCGTGCCTGGCGAGTGGGCTGATCCTGCTGCTCTGGCTGGGGGCGACGCGGCTGGGGGAGAGGCCTGGGTGGCGGGAGGGAGTCGCTGTGTCGGCGATCGTCGCCGGAGTGGCGGGGGTTGCCCTGGCGGCGCCGGAGCGCACCACCGACCACGCCGGAGCGGCCGCGATCGCGGCCGCGCTGGTCCTGGTCGCGATCCCGGTCCTCGCTCCCTACGCGCTGCGCGCGCGCATCCGACATTCACCACACCAGGAGGGGGTCAAAGTCGGATGGGCGAACACGATTGGCACGCTGACCGTCCTCAGCGCCGGCTGCGGCTACGCCTGGACCGCGATCGCCAGCAAGCTGCTCACCGACGAGCTGGCTGCCGGCGCGATCCTGGTCGCGGTCGCCTGGCTCGCCACTGCGGCGGCGTCGGAGGGGCTGGCTCTGCTCAGCGAGATGAGCGCCCTGCAGAGCCGCCCGGCGACCCATGTGGCGCCGACGATGTTCGCCGTCCAGATCCTCGTCCCGGTGCTGCTGGCGCCGCTGATCTTCGGCGAGTCGTGGGGCGACACGCCGCTCGGTGGGGTCGCCCTGGTCGCCTCGATGGCGATAGCCGTTGCGGGCACGATTCTGCTGGCGGGATCGCGCACCGTCGGCGCGGTGATCGAGAGCGCGAATTTAGATAACTGACCGCTTTCGCTGCTAGCCTGGCGGCGCTTTGCCCTCTCCAGTCAGCCCACCGCTCGACGCGAGCAGGTTCGCGATCGGGTTCGACCACCGCGACCGCGCCCGGCTGTTCGACCTCTGGGCCCAGGTGCTTGATTCCGAGCAGTGGTCCGAGGGGGCGATGCTGGAGGCCTTTGAGCAGCGCTGGTCGGATTGGAACGGCCTGCCCAGCCTGGGACTCTCGAGCTGGGCCGGGGGCGCTCTGGCCGCGCTCGAGTTCGCCGGCGTGCGAGGAGAGACGGTGCTCTGCCCGTCCAATACCTTCATGGCGACGCCGCTGGCTGCGCTCAATGCCGGCGCCGAGGTCGAATTCGTCGACTGCAGCCGCGGCGACCTCTGCATGTCCTTCGAGGACTTCGAACGCAAGGCGGAGCGGGCCAAGCCGAAGGCGGCGATTCTCGTCCACATCGGCGGCCACATCGCCTTCGACTCCGAGCGGATCGCCGCCTACTGCCGCGATAACGGGATCTTCCTGCTCGAGGATTGCGCCCACGCGCACGGCGCCGAGTGGGGCGAGCGGCGGCCCGGCGGCTTCGGCGACGCCGGGGTGTACTCGCTCTACGCGACGAAGACGGTCTCCACGGGCGAGGGCGGCGTCCTCGTCTCCGCCGATCCGGAGCTGATCGAGTTCGCGGCCAAGTTCCGCAACTACGGCAAGTTCGAGCACGAGGTCGACGGCCTCAACTTCCGCATGAGCGAGTTCACCGCTGCGCTCGGCCTGGTGCAGGCGGACCGGATGGAGGAGGTCGTCGCCTGGAAGAACGCCTACGCGCGCGAGCACCTCGACCCGCTGCACCCGGCTCGCTTAGAGCTTCCCGAGGGGATGACCTCCGGTCTGTACAAGTACATCGTCTTCGAGCCGATCGAGAAGTCGACCGGTCGCGTTTACGAGGAGCCGTGCCACCGGATCATGGGGCGCGGCGACGAGCTTCCCAACACCGAGTGGGTGGCGGAGAACCACTGGTGCGTGCCGCTCTATTACCGCCCGGAGAGCCGGGAGGATGCCCTCGCAAAGGAGGAGTCATGAGAGTCCTGGTGACCGGCGGCGGTGGCTTCATCGGCTCGCACGTGGTCGACCGGTTGATGGTCGACGCACACACACCGCGGATCTTCGATCTCAGCGCCTCGCCCCATCACTCGCCACTTGAAGTCGAGACCTTCACCGGCAGCATCACCGATCCCGCCAACCTCGACCTGGCGATGCGCGACTGCGACGCGGTGGTCCACCTGGCGGCCGTTGCCGACGTCGCCCACGTCCACGCCGACCCCGTGCTGGCCGAGGAGGTCAACACGCGCGGCACGCTCAACGTGCTCGAGGCGGCCTGCCGGGCAAAGGTGGGCCGGGTCGTCTACGGCTCGACCACCTGGGTCTACAGCGACTGCACCGAGCAGGCGGTCGACGAGGAGACGCCGATCCCGGCACCGCGCCATCTCTACACCGCGACCAAGCTCGCCGGCGAGACCTACTGCGCCGGCTACGCCGAGCTGTTCGGGCTGGAGTCGACCGTGCTGCGCTTCGGCATCCCCTACGGGCCGCGCGCCCGCGCCGCCGGCGTCGTCGCCAAGTTCACCGACCTGGCGCTGGAAGGCAAGGCGTTGACGATCGCCGGCGACGGCAGCCAGTGCCGCAGCTTCATCTACGTCGAGGACCTGGCAGACGGCATCGTCGCCGCGCTGGCGCCGGCCGCCACCAACCGCACCTACAACCTCTCCGGCGACGAGGTGGTGACGATCCTCGAGATCGCCGAGACCGTGCAGGAGATGACCGGCGGCTGCGAGATCGTCCACACGCCGCCGCGTCCGGGCGATTTCCCCGGCAAGGAGATCTCCAACCAGCGGGCCCTGGATGAGATCGGCTGGAAGGCGCAGACGAGCTTCCGCGAGGGCGTGCGCCGCTACGTCGATTGGGTTCGCAGCAGCACGCGGCCCCCCGACCCGGTGCCTGGCCTCAAGCCGGTGCTGAGCCACAACGGCAAGGGCAACGGCGCCGGCCGCCCGGCGGGCTCGCTGCTGGAGGGCGCCAGCGAGGCGACAGGCGAGCGTCCGCCACGGGTGCTGGTCCTGACCGCCGATATCGGCGAGGGCCACGACCTTCCCGCCCGCATGATCAAGGAGGACGTAGAGCGCGACATCCCCGGCGCCGAGGTCGAGATAGTCGACGGCCTGCAGGCGATGGGCCGGATCTCCTCCTCGGTGGCGCGCGACGGCTCCCGCTTCACCTTCCGCTGGATGCCCTGGCTGTTCGACATCCAGTACTGGCTGATCACCAAGTTCGCCCCGACCCGCTGGCTGATGCACCACCTCAGCTACGCGCTCGGCGCCCGTGGCCTGATGCGCGTCGTCGAGCGGTATCAGCCCGACGTCGTCGTCTCCACCTACCCGGGGGTGACCGCGGTGCTGGGCATGCTGCGCGAGAACCGGCGCCTGCTCGTGCCGGTGCACTCGGCGATCACCGACCTGGCCGGGTTGCGTTACTGGGCCCACCCGGGGGTCGATCTCCACTACGTGACCCACCCGGAGTCGATCGAGGAGGTCGAGCGGCTGGTCGGCCCGGGCAGCGTCGAGTGGATGCGGCCGCCGATCGCGCGTGAATTCCTCATGCCGCGCACTCGGGTTGCCGCTCGCGAGGCACTCGACGTTCCGGCCCACGCTCGCCTCGTGCTCGTCTCCGGCGGCGGCTGGGGGATTGGCGACCTCGAAGGCGCGATCGACACGGCGCTTTCGGGTGAGGACACCCTGGTCGTCTGCATCGCCGGACGCAACGACGCGGCCCGTGAGAAGCTGGAGCAGCGCTACGCCGGCAACGAGCGGGTGCGGGTGCTCGGCTTCACCGAGCAGATGAGCGATTGGATGGCGGCGGCCGACGCGATGGTCCACTCGACCGCTGGGCTGACCGTGCTGGAGGCGCACATCCGCGGCTGCCCGGTCGTCTCCTTCGGCTTCTCCGCCGGCCACCTGCGGGCCAACAACGCCGCCTTCGAGCGCTTCGGCCTGGCCGAGGTGGCGCGTTCCGAGCACGAGCTCGCCGCTTCGCTTCGGCACCTGACGAGGGAACGCCGCCCGCCCGACTCGTCCTTTGCCTCGCTGCCGTCGATCTCCTCGCGCCTCCTCACCGCGCGGCCGCGGGTCAAGCCGCAGCCGGTTTGGCGGCTGCGGGCCGAGCGGGTTGCCACCGCGGTCAGCCTCGCTGCCGTCGCGGTTGTCCTGCTCTTCGCGGTGGTCGATTGGGAAGCCCCCTACAAGGTGGTGGCAAAACCGCTGGAGGGCCGCATCCACATCGGCAAGGATGAAGACCAGGCTGCGGCGGCCGTGCAGGAAGCGCGCCCCGCCGCCGCGCGCGGCGGCGCCAGCGAAGGCCGTTGATCGCAGCCCCGCTGGCTTCGGTCTCGCCGCGCGTCGCGGCGAAGCTGGGGATCATGCAGCGCCAGGACGGCGCCGACGGGGTGGCGCTCACCTTCGACGACGGTCCGCACCCCCAGGGCACGCCGATCGTGCTTGAGATCCTGCGCGAGGTGGGTGCTCCGGCGACCTTCTTCCTCGCCGGCGAGCAGGTCGAACGCCGCCCTGCCCTGGCGGCGGAGATCGTCGCCGCCGGCCACCGGGTCGAGCTGCACTGCCAGCGTCATCGCAGCGCATTGCGGCTGACGGGCCGCCAGTTCCTCGACGATGCCGAGCGCGGCCGCGCTGCGATCGAGGAGGCAAGTGGGCAGAGGATCGCCGACCATCGACCGCCCTACGGCATCTACAGCGCGGCGGCTCTGCGTGCGGTCCGGCGGCGTGGCTGGCGTCCGGTGCTGTGGTCGCGCTGGGGCAGGGACTGGCGCGGTCGCGCCACCGCACACTCGATCGCCGAACTCGCGGTCGGCAACGCCGAGGCCGGCGACATCGTCCTCCTACACGACGCCGATTGCTACAGCGCCCCCGGTTCCTGGGTGCGCACGGTGGCGGCGTTGCCGATCATCCTCGAGGAGCTGGACAGGCGCGGGCTGAAGCCGATCTCGCTGCGCCGCTGAGCAGGTGGCGCGAGCGTCCACTGCTCGCAGCCGGCGAAGGCTTCGTCGAGCCGCCTCGCCATCGTGCTTCTCCTCGGGGGCCGATCCTGGTCGAAGATTTCCTGGGCCATGTTTGGCTCTCCGTCCTGTAGGGGGCGTTGACATAACCCTCTCGCGTCGATCGGACGAAAAACCCGCAACTAGCGAAAAATCCCGCAGTTTGCGCGAAGTGTTACTAGCTCGAAGCGAAGGCGGCGATCTCGTCGGCCACTCGCTGCGGCTGGTCCAGCGGCACGAAGGTGGCGGCGTCTGGGATCTCGACCAGGCGGGCATTGGGGACTTCGCCCACCAGACGCTGCGCGTACTTGAGCGGGAAGAATTTGTCGCCGGGTGCCCAGGTGAGCAGAATCGGCAGCTCGGAGCTGCGCAGCTTCTCGGCCGCCTCGAGCGTGTAGCGCTTGTTCATCCCGGCGGTGACCTTCTTGGCGTCGCGTTTGACGCCGGGATCGTGCAGGCCGGGCTGCATCCACGAGGCGACCAGCTCAGCAGGTATCGGGTTCTTCGAGAAGGGCTTGAAGGCGGCACGGGCGAGCGCGCCGATGCGGAACGGGGCGGCGAGCAGGGCCATGCCGCCGGGCAGCGCCGCGATCGGGGGCATCGCCTTGAAGATCCCGGGCGGGAAGTTCTCGTGGGTGTCGCAGTTGGTGAGGACGAGACGGGCGATTCGCTGCGGATGGCGAGTGGCGAGAACCTGCGACATCGCGCCGCCGGAATCGTTGCCGACGATCGTCACCTCGTCGAGATCGAGCGCATCGAGGAAGCTGGCGATGATCGCCGCGATGCCGTAGGGGGAGAGGTCGGCGTCTGGCCTCATCGCCACCTGCTGCGCGCCGATCGGCCAGTCGGGCGCAAGGCAGCGGCAGCGATCGGCGAGGCGGTCGACGACGCCGTCCCAGAGCCGACCATCGACCAGGTAGCCGTGGACGAAGACGACCGGCTTGCCCTCGCCCGCCTCGCGGTAGCGGACCGTCCCGGCGGGAAGGTCTATCTCGCGGCGCTGCTCGGTATCGCTCATCGTGTCCTCCTGGGGTACATAGGGGTGTTCCAGCAGCCGATGGGCCGCAAAGCGAACTATTTGTTCGCTTTCAGGCCCGTCGGCGGGGATGTAAGCTACATACATACAGTATGAATGTCAAACGGACCCAGGCCGAGCGCTCCGAGGCGACGCGGGATGCGTTGATCGGCGCAGCGCGGCCGCTTTTCGCCGAGCGTGGCTATGCCGACGTCGGCACCGAGGAGATCGTCCGCGCGGCCGGGGTCACCCGCGGCGCGCTCTATCACCACTTCGACGGCAAGCGCGAGCTCTTCGAGGCCGTCTATGAACGGATCGAGGTCGACCTGGCGCAGCGGATCGCCAGCGGGGCGCTCAGCGGTGATGCGACCGACCCGCTGGCGGCGATGCGAGCCGGCGCCGAGATGTTCCTGCAGGCCTGCACCGAGCCCGAGGTGCAGCGGATCGTCCTGCTCGACGGGCCCTCGGTGCTCGGCTGGGACCGCTGGCGCGAGATCGCCGCAGAGCACGGCCTGGGATTGATCGAGGCGACCTTGCGGGCCGCGGTCGAGGCAGGTGCCATTGCCGAGCAGCCCGTCCGCCCGCTTGCACACGTCCTGATGGGCGCCCTCGACGAGGCGGCCATGCTGGTCGCCCGCGCCGAGGACCCCGAGCGGATGCGGACCGAAGTCGCCCGCACGTTCGACACGCTGTTGGCTGCGCTCAGCGCTGGGTAGCGGGGCCGCGCAGCGAGCGCCGATCGGCGCCACGCGACGTCGGCGCCCCGGTCAGTGTCGGTGCGGGAAGGTCCTCGTGCGCGAGTCGGCGCGCCTCCTTCTGCGCGTACATGCGTGCGTCGGCCAGCTGCAGAGCGGCGGAGGGCTCGGACTCTTCGCCGGGCACTTCGACCATTCCCCAGGAGGAGCTCACGGCGTAGCCAGGGCCGGCTGCGGTGAGCGCCTGCGCGGCCGCGCGGCTGACTTCGTCGACGCGATCCTGCTCACAGGTGAGCAGGACGCAGAACTCATCACCGCCGATGCGGTAGGCGGCGCCGTCTTCGCTGATCGCCTCCCGCAGCGTCCCCCCGAGGCGGACGAGCAGGTCGTCGCCGGCCGGGTGGCCGAAGGTGTCGTTGTAGTGCTTGAACCCGTTGAGGTCGAAGAGCAGCAGCCAGGCCGGCGCCGCCTCACTGGCAGTCTCGAAGAGCTGTGGAAGATCGATCTGCAGGCGCCCGCGGTTGCCAAGTCCGGTGAGCGCGTCGGTCCTCACCTGATCGAGCAGGTCGCGGTTCTCGCGGTCGCTCATGCCCAGACGCACAACCACCGCGCTCATCGTCGCCGCCCAAAGAACGGTCGATAGCCCGCTGGTAGAGCTGAAGTACTGGATCGCGAAGAGGCCGATCATCACTCCCGCGAAGACCGCCGGCACGACCATCTCGCGGCGCCGCTCCTTCGGCGAGGTGATCTCAGCGGCAGCCGCGGGTTGCCAGACCGAGGCACCGAGGCAGACGGCGCCGACGAGGTAAATCGGGTTGATCCAGTTGCCGGTGGGCAGCGCTTCCTCGGTCAGCTGGAGCGTGTAGGCGATGTCGGCGACGACCAGCGCGGCCAGGCCGGCGAGCAGCAGCGACCAGGTGCGACCCGGCCGCCAGCCGGTAAGGGCGACGATGCCGACGACCATCGCCAGCATCATGATGTCGCCCAGCGGGTAGGCGAGCGTGGTGGCGACTTCCACCGGCGTTCCTTCGGTCTTGCCGGCGACGAAGTCGAAGACGAAGGCAGCGCCGACCGCGGCGGTGCCCAGCATCGCGATCGCCCCGTCCATCCACAGCCGCCAGTTGATTTCCTGGGCGCGGGCGCGGACCAGCAACGTCAACCCGGCATAGGCGAGCGGGTAGAAGAGCAGATAGCCGGCATCGGCGGGTGAGGGGTAGGGCGCATTCGGGTTGCCTTCGATGAAGGCGGTCCAGTAGATCTCGGCGCCGCCCCAGAGGAGGATCGCGAGGCCGATCAAGAGCCAGGCGCGGTGCTCGCGCCCGAATGAGGAAGCCCTGCCGAGGCAGGCGAGCCCGGCGCCCAGCACGACGCCGTCGTAGACGACGCTGCCGATCGCGAAGTTGAGGCCGGCGCCGATGCCGAGCCAGTAGTGGAGGGCGACGAGCAGCGTCCCGCCCAGCAGAAGGACGGCAAGCGCGATGCGAATGCCGCGCGCCAGGCCGCCGTCGGTCGGCTCGCCGTTGCTCATGCTCAGCTATCGGCAGGCATACGCCCTTTCCCAACCCCTGCAAAGGCGTTCTTGCGCACTTCTCTAGACTTGGAAAGACGATGAAGGCAGGAATACACCCCGAGTACCAGCTCGCCCACGTGCATTGCTCGTGTGGCAACCAGTTCTACACCCGCTCCACGGTGGCGGATCTGCACGTCGAGCTCTGCTCGGAGTGCCACCCGTTCTACACCGGCAAGCAGAAGCTCGTCGACACCGGCGGGCGGGTCGAGCGGTTCCAGCGGCGCGCGGCCAAGCACGCCAAGGCCTCCAAGTAAGCGATGGGCGCGGAGACAGTCTCTCCGCGGTCCGAGGCGCCCTCCTCCAACGGGGCCGACCCGCTGCGCATGCCCGACGGGGCCCTGGTCGCCAAGCGCGACGCGCCGATCGGCGGCCAGGCGGTGCTCGAGGGAGTGATGATGCGCGGCGTCTCCACCTGGGCCGTCGCGGTGCGCAATCCCGAGGGCCAGGTCGAGCTCAGCTCCGAAGCGCTGGTGCCCTGGGCCAAGCGCCACCGCCTCTGGCGGGTGCCGGTGATCCGCGGCGTCGTCGCCCTCGGCGAGTCGTTGAAGATCGGCTTCAGAGCCCTGGCGATCTCCGCCAACGCGCAGCTGGAGCCCGACGAGGAGGGCCAGAAGGAGGAGATCGGCGGCTGGGTCTGGGGGCTGACGATCGTCTTCTCGATGGCGCTTGCGGTCGGCCTCTTCTTCGTCGTCCCGGTCGGGCTGACCAGCCTGATCAAGGACCAGCTCGGCTCGCCCTTCCTCTTCTGGCTGATCGAGGGGCTGCTGCGGACGGGGATCTTCATCGCCTACATCGCCGCGATCAGCCGCCTGCCCGATCTGCGTCGGGTCTTCGAGTACCACGGCGCCGAGCACAAGACGATCTCCTGCTATGAGGCCGAAGACGAGCTCGTCCCGGCGCGGGCCAAGCTCTACTCGCGCCTGCACCCGCGCTGCGGCACCAGCTTCCTCTTGATCGTGATGGTGCTGGCCATCTTCGTCTTCGCCCCGATCGGTCTGCCGGCCTGGTATTGGCTGTTGGCCTCGCGCATCCTCGGCATTCCGCTGATCGCCGGCCTCTCCTACGAGGTGATCAAATGGGCCGGCAAGAACCGGCGCAAGCGCTGGGTGCGGGCCGTGATGTGGCCGGGCCTGATGCTGCAGAACCTGACCACGCGTGAGCCCGACGAGGAACAGCTCGCGGTGGCGATCGCCTCGCTGGAGAAGGTGCTCGCCGAGGAGACTCCGGCCGCTCCCGGCGAGTCGCCGATCGAGATCGTCGCCTAACCGCCGCCTTCGGCATCCACCTCGAGTCGCAGCTGTGCCTCGAGCTGGGCGAGCCATTCCTCGTTGTGAACCAGCGTGCTTTCGGCGAAGAGGCCGAGCAGCACGGGCGCGCGAATGCCGCCCTGCTCGAAGTCTTCAAGCGAGCCGCGCAGGTCTTTGTCGTACAGGTGATCGCGCAGGTCGCGAATGCGCTCCTGCGCTCGCCGTGCCATCTCGGCCTGCTCGACTTTCGGCAGTGCGTCGACGAAGAAGAAGCGCAGCAGGCCCTCGGAGCGAACCTGGGGCGGCGCCTCATGGGGCGATCGCAGCCAGGCGAGAAGCGCCTCCTCGCCTTTGTCCGTCAGCTCGTAGCTCGAGCGCGCCCGAGCCCCTTGAGGGTCCTCGTGCCGCGTCACCAGGCCGTGCTCCTCGAGTCGGGAGAGCTCGGGGTAGACCTGGGCGAGCGAGACCGGCCAGAAGCTGTTGGTTGCCGCATCGGCCGCTTTCTTGATCGCGTAGCCGGAGGTGGCGCCTAGGCGCAGCATGCCGAGGATCAGGAAGGAGATTGGTTTGAGCTTCATCGGCTCTCTGGGACCGGTTCCACGGGACCAATTGATACATGCAGAAGTATCCGCTGTGATGCATCGGAGATGTTACATCGAGATGGAAGCTCGATTCCGGCGATTCGCAGAAAGGGGAAGCCATGACCGAACGACGCAGGGGCCTGATCGTGGCCGTCAACCTGGGTCTGATCCTCGCCTTCCTGGTCGCCGCGGTGGCGGCCGCCAGTTGGACCACGATCCGAACCGGGAACCTCGTTTTCAAGGTGGAAGGCAAGCTCGCGCCCAGCTCTCTCCCGCGGCACGAATACGCGCCCTCCTCCTTCCGCACCCGCGCCCAGATCGCGACCAGCGACGGCGCTCACCCGCCGGCGCTGCGCGAAGGTGTCATCTACATAGACAAGAGCGGCACCTTCGATGCCCGTGGACTGCCCGTCTGCAGAGCCGGCCAGCTCGAGGCCCGCGACACCAAGTCCGCGCGGCGGGCCTGCGGGGCGGCAATCGTCGGCAGCGGCGAAGGAACGGCGGAGATCGCATTCCCCGAACAGAAGCCGATCCTCGTCGACAGCCCGATCACGATCTTCAACGGCGGCGTCCAGGGGGGGACCACGACGATGTTCCTCCATGCCTTCATCACCGTGCCGACGCCGTCGGCGATAGTCAGCAGCTTCAAGTTCACGCCGGTCAAGAAGGGTCGCTACGGCATGCGCGGGGTGGCCAAGATCCCCGTGATCGCCGGCGGCAGCGGCTCGGTGACGGCCTTCGACTTCAAGATCAAGCGCCTCTACGACTACCAGGGCAGGCACAAGAGCTATGACCTGACCAAATGCCCGGACGGCCAGATCAAGGTCAAAGGCACGGGCGTCTTCAAGGACGAAGTCAGCGACGGGGTGGACGATGGCAAGAAGACGACGATCTCGGCGAGTCTGAGCTTTCCCTGTACGCCCAAGGGGTAGCGGCGGGCGGGTCCTGTCACGGCGGCCACCCCCACGGTGCTCGGCGCTGCCGCGCCTCCGCGCTGCGGGGGTCCCCCCGCCGTGCCACCCGCCCGAGCTGCGCCTATGGTTCACGGGGTGATCGATTCGCTCGTCCAACAGATAGAAGCCAGGTTCTCCGAGCTCGAGGCGCAGATGTCCGACCCCGAGGTGATCTCGGATCGGCGGCGGTATGCCGAGGTTGGCAGGGAATATCGGGAATTGGAGCCTGCGCGCAGGCTGGTGGGCGAGTACCGGACGCTCAAGGACGATCTGGAGGGGGCTCGGGAGCTTCTTGCCGAGGATGGGGACGATCCGGAGCTGCGGAGGGTGGTCGAGGAGGCTCCCGCGCGACTGGACGAGCTGGAGGAGGAGATTCGGCTGGCCATGGTCGAACGGGATCCGAACGACGCCAAGAACGTGCTGGTCGAGATCCGTGCTGGGACCGGGGGCGACGAGGCGGCGCTGTTTGCCGGCGACCTCTACAAGATGCTGACCCGCTACGCCGAGGAGCGCGGTTTCGGGACCGAGGTGCTGTCGCAGTCGGCAGCCGAGGTGGGCGGCTTCAAGGAGGTGACCTTCGCGATCAAGGGCGAGGGCGCCTACTCGATCTTCAAGTACGAGGGCGGAACGCACCGTGTTCAGCGGGTGCCCGAGACCGAGTCCCAGGGTCGCATCCATACGTCGACCGCTACCGTGGCGGTGTTGCCCGAGGCGGAGGAGGTCGAGGTCGAGATCGAGCAGAACGACCTGCAGATCGACGTCTACCGCTCCTCGGGGCCGGGCGGGCAGTCGGTCAACACGACCGACTCGGCGGTGCGGATAACGCACAAGCCGAGCGGGATCGTCGTCTCGATGCAGGATGAGAAGTCGCAGCTGCAGAACCGCGAAAAGGCGATGCGGGTGCTGCGGGCGCGGCTGCTGGAGCGCGAGCTGGCCGAGCAGCAGGCGAAGGTGGCGGCGGAGCGCAAGGCGCAGGTCGGCAGCGGCGAGCGCTCGGAGAAGGTCCGCACCTACAACTTCCCCCAGGGCCGCGTCACCGACCACCGGATCAAGCTGACCTCGCACAACATCGAAGGCGTGCTCGCCGGGGGTCTATCCGAATTCACCGACGCCCTTGCGGCTGAGGAGAAAAGACAACGGCTGGAGGCGGCCGCGGCGGCCTCGCCAACGTGAGCGCATCCGACATTCACCACAGCGGGGTGGGGCGAATGTCGGATGCGCCTACTGCGGGCAGCGTCCGCGAGGCGCTCGCTGGCGCGACGGACGCCCTCGGCGCCGCGGGAGTCGAAACACCCCGGCTCGATGCGGAAGTGCTGCTGTCCGAGGCGACCGGCTGGGGACGGGCGAGCCTCGCGACCGAGCCGGACATCGGCGTGCCGGCGGACGCCGCCAGGCGCTTCGCGGAGATGGTGCGGCGACGGCTGCGCCGCGAGCCCGTCGCCTACATCCTCGGCCGCAGGGGCTTTCGCTCGCTGGAGCTGGCGGTGGACCGGCGGGTGCTGATCCCGCGGCCGGAGACCGAGCTGCTGGTCGAGCTGGCGCTTGAGCTGCGACCGGGGCGCGTCCTCGACGTCGGCACCGGCTCGGGGGCGATGGCGCTGGCGATCGCCGACGAGCTGCCCAGCTGCGCCGTCCTCGCCACCGACACCTCGGCCCGGGCTTTGGAAGTGGCTCGTGCCAATGCCGAGCGCCTCGGGCTCGCCGACCGGGTCGAGCTCCACGCGACGATGCTGCCGCCCGAGCCGGGCGAGCTCGACCTGATCGTCGCCAACCTGCCCTATGTCGCCGAGGCGGATTGGGGTGGCCTGGAGCCGGAGGTAACCGAGTGGGAGCCGTGTGAGGCGCTGCTAGCCGGAGCGGACGGGCTCGACGCGATTCGCGCCCTCCTCTCCCAGCGCGTTCGTCTTTTGTTGACCACGGACCGACAAAGAGCGAACGGGGCCCTGGCTTTGGAGGTGGGCGCCGGTCAGGCGGCCACCGTGAGCGAGCTGCTCTTCGAGGCCGGCTTCGCCACGATCGAGACGCGTCCCGACCTCGCCGGCATCCCGCGCATCGTCTGGGGCCACGGATGAGAGGCTCTGGCGAGTTTCCCGTCCTATGACACGGGAAACTCGCCACAGACCGACCGTGACCGAGATCGTCTCAATAGATCGTGATGGTGCAGACGCCGCGGGTGCCGCGCTGGAGCGCACCGTCGCTGGTGGCGGCGTCGCCGTCTTTCCTGCCGACGGGCTCTACGGCCTCGCCTGCGACCCGCTCGACGCGGCGGCGATCGAGCGCATCCGCCGGATCAAGGGCCGCGACGACGGTAAGCCCTCAGCTGTCATGTACTTCTCGCCGCTGGCGATGCGCGAGCTGGTCAAGGGACTGGGGTCGCGCACGCAGCGCGCGGTTGGCGTCCTGCTGCCGGGGCCTGTGACCCTGGTCGTAGCCAACCCGGAAGGCCGCTACCCGCTCGCCTGCCGTGGGGATCGCGCCCGGCTCGGCGTTCGCCTGATCGGCGGCCCGCTGGCCGGCGCGATGTGCCCGCTCTTCCAGACCTCGGCCAATATCAGCGGCGAGCAGGCCCCGGCGGGCTTCGAGGACGTCCCCGCGGAGATCGTCGCCACGGTCGACCTGGCAATCGACGGCGGCAGGCTCACCGGTCTGCCCTCGACCGTGGTTGACCTGACCGGCTTCGATGAGGACGGCGAGTGGACCGTGCTGCGCGAGGGCGGTCTCTCGGCCGGCGATCTAGCAGCCCGACTGGCCGCGGTAGGGGAGTCGGATTAGGCGCCGCGAGGTGTTGTCGTGCTCGTTCGACTCGAAGAGCAGCTGTTTCGGGTCGACGGTCATGGTGAAGAGGAAGCAGCCCCGCAGGCCGCTGACGTCGATCCACTGCTTGTCATAGCCGGCCGGGTAGATGTCTGACCAGCCGACCGAGGTGCCGAGGGTGACCGCATCGGTGTAGGGATCCTGATCGCAGCCAGGGTAGTGACGGATGCCGGGGGAGCGCCTGCCGGGGCGGGTGCGCTCGAGGTCGCGCAGGCAGTAATTGAGCTTGGGGCCGGTGCGGATCGTCGGGCCGACCTTGCCGTCCGGGCCGATCCGGTGGAGCTCGAAGCGGGCCAGCTGGTGGACCTTCCAGTAGGAGCCGCCGAAGTAGGTGCCGACGTCGGTGAAGTGCAGGGTGGCGTGGGTGCGGACGACGAGGCCGCCGCCGCCCCTGCGGTGGATGCGCTGGTTGACCCTCATCCTGTGCCAGCCATCGCGGTGGCCGCGCAGCTCCATCGGACCCTTGCCGCGGCTCTTGACGTCGCTGGTGGCGCGCAGCAGCTGCCTGCCCCCGTGGTTGTCGACATAGAGTTCGGAGGGCTTGCCGATCCTCAGGTTGGGGCAGAGCAGGTGGCGGGCTTGCGGGCTTTCGCAGGGGTTTACCGGCTGTCCGGAGGCGACAGGAGCCGCGAGGAGCGCCAGCAGAGCTACGACAGCCGGGAGCGCGCGGATTTTCACCCGCGGCAGGCTATCCCGACCCGTTGGTATCGTCGTTTGCACGGTGAGCGACCTACCTGAAAACCTCCAGGCTGCACCTCTTTCCGAGGTTGATCCGGCGATCGCCGCCGTGCTCGAGGCCGAGCTGCGGCGCCAGCAGGGGACGCTGGAGATGATCGCCTCGGAGAACTTCGTGCCGCAGGCGGTGCTGGAAGCGGTCGGCTCGGTGCTGACCAACAAGTACGCCGAGGGCTATCCCGGCAACCGCTACTACGGCGGCTGCGAGGAGGTCGACGTCGCCGAGCGGCTGGCGATCGACCGGGCCAAGGAGCTGTTCGGCGCCGAGCACGCCAACGTCCAGGCCCACGCCGGCGCCCAGGCCAACAACGCCGCCTACATGGCGCTGATCGAGCCGGGCGACACGATCATGGGAATGGCGCTCGACCACGGCGGCCACCTCACCCACGGGATGAAGCTGAACGTCTCGGGCAAGCTGTACGAGATCGTCGCCTACCACGTTCGCCGCGAGGACCTGAGGGTCGACATGGAGGAGGTCGAGCGGCTGGCCCACGAGCACAAGCCGAAGCTGATCGTCGCCGGCTGGTCGGCCTACCCGCGCCAGCTCGACTTCGCCGCCTTCCGCGCGATCGCCGACTCGGTCGGCGCCAAGCTGATGGTCGACATGGCGCACTTCGCCGGCCTCGTCGCCGCCGGTGAGCACCCCAATCCGGTGCCCCACGCCGACGTCGTCACGACGACGATCCACAAGACGCTCTGCGGGCCGCGCAGCGGCATGATCCTCGCCCGCGAGGAATTCGCGAAAGCGATCGACAAAGCGATCTTCCCTGGCCAGCAGGGCGGGCCGCTGATGCACACGATCGCCGCCAAGGCGGTGGCGCTGCGGATCGCCGCGAGCGAGCCTTTCCGCGCTCGGCAGCGGCAGACGATCGCCAACGCGCAGGCGCTCGCCGCGGGCCTCGAAGCGAACGGAGTGCCGGTCCTCACCGGCGGCACCGACGTCCATCTCGTCCTCGTCGATCTGACCCCCAGCGGCCTCGACGGCAAGACCGCCGAGACCCGCCTGGAGGAGGTCGGAATCACGGTCAACCGCAACGCGATCCCCTTCGACGAGCGACCGCCGATGAACCCCTCCGGATTGAGGATCGGCACCCCGGCGCTGACCACGCGCGGCATGGTCGAGGACGACCTGAGCGAGATTGCCGCGGTGATCGCCGCCGCGCTCGGCGCGGACTTCGAGGCCGAGAAGGATTTGCTGGCCGAGCGCACCAGGGCGCTGATGGAGCGCTACCCGCTGTACCCCGAGTTGGCCGCCGCAGCTGTCTGAGCTCTTGAAGATATGGGTCGATATGAGCGCGCCGGCGCACGTGCTGGTGCTGCGGCCGATCATCGAGCGGCTGCGGGCGCAGGGGCACGCGGTCGAGGTCACCTCGCGCGACTACGCGCAGACCCAGGCGCTGCTCGAGCTGCATGGGATGCCGCACTCGCCGATCGGGCGCCACGGTGGCGCCTCGCGCCTGCGCAAGGCGCAGCGGCTGGGCGCTCGCACGACCGGGATGGTCCGCTTCGGCCGCGGCCGCTCCTTCGACCTCGCCCTCGCTCACGGCTCCAACGACCTGGCGATCGCGGCCAAGCTGCTCGGCCTGCCCGAGGCCAACATGCACGACTACGAGTACGCCGTCACCCAGCATCGGATCGGCTGTCGCTTCGCCAAGCGGGTGATGTTCCCCGACTCGGTGCCGCCGGAGCGTCTGCGCCGCTTCGGCGTTGGCCCCGAGAAGCTCTTCGCCTATCCGGGGCTGAAGGAGGAGTACTACCTGTACGACTTCGAGCCCGATCCGGAAGCGCTGAAGCGACTCTCGGTCGATACCGCGCGGGTCGTCGTCGTCGTCCGCCCGCCGCCCGACGTCTCGCTCTATCACCGCAAGTCCAACCCGCTCTTTCCCAAAGTGCTGCAGCGGCTCGGCAGCGACGAGGGTGTGCACGCGATCGTCCTGCCGCGCACGCAGGCGCAGCGTGAGCTGGTCGAGAGCCTGGCGCTGCCCTCGTTGATCGTGCCCCCGGGCGCGGTGGAGGCGCAGAGCCTGGTTGCGCTCGCCGACCTCGTCGTCTCCGCCGGCGGCACGATGAACCGCGAGGCGGCGGCGTTGGGCACGCCTGTCTACACGACCTACGGCGGCCGCCTCGGCGGGGTCGACGAAGCGCTGATCCGCTCCGGGCGGCTGCGGCCGCTGACCGACCCGCGCGCGATCGAGCTCGAGAAGCGCGGTGCCGACGCGACTCCGACCAGGCGAGACCCTAGTCTCCTCGTCGAGACGATCCTAGGTACCGTCGGAGCCGACCATCCAGCGGCAAGCCACATCGCAAGCTGATTCTCTCGCTCTGCCCGAGGACGTTCAGGCCGAGCTGGAGCACTTCATCGCGCTCGCCGGCGAGGGTGAGAAGCGCCCCGTAGACCCTCTCCTCAGGGGCCTCGACATCCTCATCTCATCCCTCTTCTTGCTGGTTCTGGCGCCGCTGCTGGCGCTGACCGCGGCGGCGATCGCGCTCACCTCGGGGCGGCCGGTCTTCTACCACGGCGCCCGCGTCGGCAGGTGCGGGCAGCTCTTCCGCATGTACAAGTTCCGCACGCTGAAAGCCGACGCGGAGACGCGGCTCGGTCCCTATCTGGGCGAGGAGCTCTCGCGTCGCACGGAGCTGGAGGTGACCCGAATCGGACGTGCCCTGCGGGTGATCCACCTCGACGAGGTCCCGCAGCTGTGGAACGTGCTGCGCGGCGACATGGCGGTTGTCGGCCCGCGCCCGATCCGTCCTGCCTTCTTCACCGAGCTGTGCCAGGAGATCCCCCAGTACTGGCAGCGGCTGGTGGTTCGTCCCGGCGTCACCGGCTTCGCCCAGACGCGGATGACCCGCGAGGAGTCCTGGGCCGACAAGCTCGCCCACGACATGGAGTACATAGCCGACCGCTCCGTCCCGCTCTACATCAGCGTCCTCCTGGCCACCGTGGTCAAGGTCGCAGGCCGAGGCCCCGCCGCCCCCAGCTGAGCAGTCGACGGGGACGTGCCGGTGGGTTTGGGCTCGGTTCGTCCTGCGAGACTGCGCGGCCATGTGTGGGATCTGTGGCATTGCGGCAAGGGACGGGGCGCCGGACGTCGACGCCGTCAGGCGGATGAACTCGCGCCTCGTGCACCGGGGGCCGGACAGCGACGGGGTCTTCGAGGACGGTGGGGTGGCGCTGGCGATGCGGCGGCTCTCGATCATCGACCTCGAGCATGGCGATCAGCCGATCTCCAACGAGGACGGCAGCGTCACCGTCGTCCAGAACGGCGAGATCTACAACTACCGCGAGCTGCGCCGGGAGCTGGAGGCAAGCGGGCATCGCTTTCGCACCTCATCCGACACCGAGGTCCTCGTCCACCTCTACGAGGAGCACGGCGAGGGGTTCGCCCGGCGCCTGCGGGGGATGTTCGCGATCGCTCTGTGGGACGGCCGCGAGCGGCGCCTGCTGCTGGCCCGCGATCGCTTCGGGATCAAGCCGCTCTACTACCGGCTCGTCGACGGCACGCTCTCCTTTGCCTCGGAGCTGAAGGCGATGCTGGAGCAGCCCGGCTTCTCGCGCCGAATCGACCCCGAGGCCGTCGCCGCCTTCCTCGCCTTCAACTCGATCCCGGCGCCGCTGACGATCTTCGCCGAGGCGCGCAAGCTGCCAGCCGGCACGCTGGCGCTCTGGAGCGAGGGTGAGCTGACTCAGCGGCGCTATGCGCGCCCGGCACCGGTTCCCGCCGACCAGGTCAGGCGCCGCCCGGCCGGCGATTTGGCCGACGAGCTGCGCGAGACGCTGCGCGACTCGATCCGCGCCCACCTCGTCGCCGACGTGCCGGTCGGCGTGCTGCTCTCCGGCGGCGTCGACTCGGCCGGCATCGTCGCCCTTGCCGCGGGCGAGCAGGCCGACCCGGTGAAGACCTTCTCGGTCGGCTTCGAGGAGGCGAGCTTCGATGAGCTCGACCGGGCGCGGCTGGTCGCCCAGCGCTACGGCACCGACCACCACGAGATCGTCCTGCGTCCCGACGCGGTCGAGCTCTTCCCCAAGCTGGTCGAGGCCTTCGACGAGCCCTTCGGCGACTCCTCGGCGCTGCCGACCTACCTGGTCTCCGAGCTGGCGGCGGGGGAGGTCAAGGTCGCGCTCTCCGGGGAGGGGGGGGACGAGCTCTTCGGCGGCTACTACACCTACGTCGCCGACCTGCTGGCGCCGCGGATCGGCCGCCTCGCCGCGCTCGCCGCGCCGCTGATCGAGCGCTTGCCCAGCGCCGACGGCAAGGTCAGCTTCGATTACAAAGCCAAGCGCTTCGCCCGCGGCGCCCATCTGCCGCCGCTGGAGCGCCACCATGCCTGGAAGGAGATCTTCTCCCGCCAGACCCAGACCGCCCTGCTGGGCGATCGCGATCCCGGCTGGGACCCGGTCGAGATCTACCGCGAGCGCTACGCCGAGACGGCCGGCGCCGAGCCGCTGGCGCGCCTGCAGGACGTCGACCTCGGCATCTACCTGGTCGACGACCTGCTGGTCAAGACCGACCGCTCGAGCATGGCGCACTCGCTCGAGCTCCGCGTCCCCTTCCTCGACAACGAGGTGGCGGCGATGGCGCTCGCCCTGTCGACGCCGCTCAAGGTGCGCGGCACGGCAAAGAAGCGGCTGCTGCGCCAAGCGCTGGCACCGCTCTTGCCGAAGCAGGTCCTGCGCGGGCCGAAGCAGGGCTTCTCGATACCCGTCGCCGCCTGGCTGCGCGGCCCGCTGCAGCCCTTCGCGCGCGAAACGCTCTCGGCCGAGACGCTCACCCGCCAGGGCTGGCTCGACCCCGCCACGGTCACCGGCCTGCTCGACGATCACTGTGCCGGACGCGAGGACCTCAGTCGCCAGCTCTGGGGCCTGATCGCCTTCACGCTCTGGTTCGACAGGTACGCGAACTAGCCTGAAGCCATGCCGGCTTCGGTCGAAGCGCTGCTCGCCTTCCTCATCGCGGGGATCGTCACCCTGCTGCTCGTGCGGCCGACGATGCGGCTCGCCGGCCGCGTCGGCGCGATCGACCAGCCGCGGCCGCGCTCCATACACGCGGCGCCGACGCCGAAACTGGGTGGCCTGGCGATCCTCGCCGGCGCCCTGATCGCGGGCTTGGTCTGGCTGCCCTGGGATGCGGAGACCCGTGCGATCCTCGCCGGCGCCCTGATCATCTCCCTCGTCGGAGTGCTCGATGACGCCTACGAATTGGGCGCGGCGACGAAGCTGCTGGGCCAGACGGTCGCCGTGGTCATCCCGGTCGCCGCCGGCGTCACGGTCGAGAGCTTCACCTTCCCCTTCCTCGGTCAGGTCAATCCCGGCTCCGTTCACCTGCTCACGCTCCCCGGGGGCGGTGCCGTCTCGCTCGGCGACCTCGGCACGGTCGTCGCCATCGTCGCCGTGATCAACGTGATCAACCTGATCGACGGCGTCGACGGGCTCGCCGCCGGCGTCTGCGTCATCTCCGGCATCGCCCTGGCCGTGATCGCGCTCTCGCTGGAGCGCAACGCCGCCGGTGTCCTTGCCGCGCTCACCGCCGGCGCCTCGCTCGGCTTCCTGCGCGACGGCTTCCCGCCGGCCAAGACCTTCATGGGGGATACCGGCTCCAACCTGCTCGGCTACCTGCTGGGCGTGGTGGCGGTGCAGGGAGCGCTGAAGACCAATGCCGTCATCGCTCTCTTCCTGCCGCTGATCGTGCTCACCGTGCCGATCCTCGACACCGGCTTCGTCGTCGCCAAGCGGCTCAAATACGGGCGGCCGATCTACCGCGCCGACAGCTGGCACTTCCACCACCGCATGGCCAACATCGGCTTCTCGCAGCGGCGCACGCTCGCTTACCTCTACGGCTGGACCTTCGTCATGGCGGCGCTGGCGCTGGCCCTGCGCTTCGTCCCCTACAGCGACGACCACGGCCACTTCAACCTCCTCTGGACGGCGGTAATGGCCGCCTTCGGCCTGCTCGCCCTCGCCGCCAGTGTCTACCTGATCTACGTCCTGGAGATCCTCAAGCTGCGCCGCTTCGGCAAGGTCGACCCAGACACCGGCGAGTTTGGCTTGATCGACCCGGAGACGGGCGAGTTCGAAGCGATCGCGTCGCCAGAGCGCTGAAGCATCCTGGACTTTGTGCGAGGTTGTGACAAGGGGCACGAACTGGCTCTAGAAAGCGGATCGACGGCCCTTTCGGGTATAGTCGCTCATCCGCTCATCCGGTCGATTAAACCGGGTGGCAGCGGACTTATGTCTCCTCCCAAGCATGTCGATCTTCTGGTGCTAGCCGCCGCCCTGGCCGTGTTTGCAATCGGAGGGCTGCCCCTGGCCGGCTACGCCGTCGCGGCCGCCGCCTGGCTCGCCCAGCGCGGCATCCAGGTCCTGGCCGGCCGCCGTGCCGCGGCCGACCTTGCTGCCGGTAACCGCCAGCGGGCGATGGGAACGATCGCCGCGACCACCCTGGGTCGCGTCTGGCTGATGGCGACCGTCGTGCTCCTGGCCGGCGTCGCCGAGCGCGAAGCGGGCCTCGCCGCCGCCGTCCTGCTCGCCGTCCTCTTCACGGTCTCCATCGCGGCGCAGGGGATCGCCCACCTCTTCGAGCCGGAAGGGGAGGGGGTCTCGTGAGCACCAAGACCAAAGCATTCATCGGCCTCGGCAGCTACCTCGCGCTGGCGATCCTGATGCTGCTGATCTTCGGCAGCGCCGGCAAGAACGAAGAGTTCCAGCCGCAGAACGAGTTCAAGCTCGAACCGTGGATCTCGCTGCACATAGGCAGCATCGATCTCAGCGTCAACAAGGCGGTCCTCTACCTCGTCCTCGCCAGCGCGCTGACCGTCGGCACGATGACCTGGATCTCGCGCCGCATGGCGCAGAAACCGAACCGGGTGCAGACCGCGGTTGAGGTCGCCTACGACCTGACCAAGAACAACATCACCGGCGGCAACCTCGACCACGCCACCGCTGTGCGCTGGTTTCCCTTCCTCGGCGCGCTCTTCTTCTTCATCTGGTTCTCCAACATGATCGGCTTCCTGCCGCTGCCGATCAACACCGAGCACACGGTCGACATCTTCGGCCTGCAGCTGCCGGCCTTCGCCCTCTACGCGGCGACCGCCAACCTCTCGATCCCGCTCGTCCTAACCCTCGTCGTCTGGATCGCCTACCACGTCGAAGGGATCAAAGCCAAGGGCCTCTTCAAGTACCTGGCGAGCTGGCTGCCCCCGGGCCTGGAGGACATGAACCCGATCGCCAAGGGCTTCATCTTCGTGATCGAGGCGATCTCGCATTTCGCCCGGCTGATCTCGCTCTCGGTGCGACTCTTCGCCAACATCCTCGCCGGCCACCTGCTGCTGCTCTTCATGGGCGGCGGGCTGGCGGTGCTGCTCGGGGTCGCCGCCCTCGGGGCGTTGACCTTCCCCCTGGCCTTCTTCTTCTTCATCCTCGAGGTGGGGCTTATCGCGACGCTACAGGCGTTTATCTTCTCGACCCTCACCGCGATCTACATCGGCGGAGCGACCGCCGCCAGCCACTAGAAAAGGAGCGTTGTTCTAAATGGATCTGTCCCCTATAGCCGCCGCGATTTCCGACGAAGGGATCGAATCGGCCGGCAAGGCAATCGCCCTGGGCGTCGGCGCCGGCCTCGGCTCGATCGGCGCCGGCATCGGCATCGGCTTCATCTTCGGCAAGGAGATCGAGTCCGTCGCCCGCCAGCCCGAGATGAAAGACGAGCTGCAGAGCATCCGCTGGCTCGGCTTCGCGCTGACCGAGGCGGTCGCCTTCTACACCTTCATCTTCGGCCTGATCGCCTTCTTCCTCTAGGCCGGTCGACGTGGAGCTAATCGGCCACATAGCGGGCTTGGTCCCCCTCGCCGCGGAGTCCGGCTCCAAAGAAGGCGGCAGCTTCCTGGTCTCGCCGGGCCTCGGCCTGATGATCTGGACGCTGGTCCTCTTCCTCTTCACCATGTGGGTGTTGAGCAAGCTCGCCTTCCCCAAAATCCAGGAAGCGCTCGACAAGCGCGCGAAAGTGATCAGCGAGTCGATTGAGGCGGCGGAAAGGCAGCGCAAGGAGTCCGACGAGCTGCTCGAGGAGTACCGCGCCCGCCTCGCCGAGGCACGCGAGCAGGCGGATGACATCATGGTCCGTGCCCGCAAGGCGGCCGAGACGGCGGAAGCCGAGGCAACCGCCGCCGGCAAGGAGAAACGCGAGGAGCTGGTCAGTGCGGCCAAGCGCGACATCGAAGCCGAGACGCGGCGCTCGCTGGAGCAGATCCGCAAGGAGGTCGCCGACCTGACCGTGCTGGCGACCGAGAAGGTGACCCGCAAGACGCTCACCGCCGACGATCAGCGCCGCCTGGTCGAGGAGGCGCTCAGCGAGGTCGACTTCACCAGCCTCTCGGGAGCGGAGAACTAGCGATGCAGGACGCAGCTCGCGTATATGCCGAGGCGCTGTTCGAGGTCGCGAAGGAGAAGGGCAAGCTCGATTCGATTGGCGACGAGCTTGCCCAATTTGCCGATGCTCTCGAAGCCAACCGCGAGCTGCAGGTCTTCTTCTTCAGTCCTTACTTCTCCTCGGCGGAGAAAATCGATGGGCTGAAACGCGCGGTCAGCGGCGCCGAGCCCGAGCTGCTCAACTTCCTCGAGCTGCTGATCGAGAAGCACCGCATGACCGAGGTCTTCCGCATCCGCCGCGAGTTCGCGGAGCTGTGGAAGCGGGAGAAGCGGCGCATCGACGTGACCGTGACCAGCGCGGCTGAGCTCGACCCGGCCGTGGTCGAGAGGATCGGCGAGGAGATCGGCCGCCAGACCGGTCAGCAGGTGGACCTCGCCAGTCGTGTCGACGAGGAGATCCTCGGCGGCATCGTCTTGCAGGTAGGCAACATGGTGCTCGACGCGAGCATCCGCAATCGCTTGGAGAAACTTCGAAAGAGCGTCGCGCAGGCGGCGTAAGGAGGCATAGAGCACCCCCATGGAGATCAAGCCCGACGAGATCGCATCGATTCTGCGCGAGCGGATCGAGGGACTGGACACCGGCAGTGCCGACCTCTCCGAGGTCGGCACCGTGCTGTCCGTTGCCGACGGGATCGCCCGTATCCACGGCCTCGAGCGCTGCATGGCGCTCGAGATGCTCGAGCTGCCGCACGGCGTCACCGGCCTCGCGCTCAACCTCGAGCAGGACAACGTCGGCGCCGTCCTCTTCGGCGAGTGGGACAAGATCATCGAGGGCGACACGGTCAAGCGCACCGGCCACCTGCTGCGGATTCCCGTCGGCGAGGAGCTGCTCGGCCGCCTGGTCGACCCGCTCGGCCGGCCGCTCGACGACAGGGGCGAGGTCGCGACCACGCAGACCCGCCCGGCCGAGTTCAAAGCGCCGGGCGTCGTCCAGCGCCAGCCGGTGACCGAGCCGGTGCAGACCGGGCTGATGTCGATCGACGGGATGATCCCGATCGGCCGCGGCCAGCGAGAGCTGATCATCGGCGACCGCCAGACCGGCAAGACGACGATCGCGATCGACACGATCATCAATAACCGCGACAAGGACATGATCTGCATCTACGTCGCGATCGGCCAGCGGATGTCGACCGTCGTCCAGCTGAAGGAGGTGCTGGAGGAGAACGGCGCGATGGAGAACACGATCATCGTCGCCGCCCCCGCCGACGAGGCGGCGCCGATCAAGTTCATCGCCCCCTACGCGGGCTGCGCGATGGGTGAGCACTTCCTCTACAACGGCAAAGCCGCGCTCTGCGTCTACGACGACCTGACCAAGCACGCCTACGCCTACCGCCAGATGTCACTGCTGCTGCGGCGCCCGCCCGGCCGCGAGGCGTACCCCGGCGACGTCTTCTACCTGCACTCGCGCCTGTTGGAGCGGGCGGTGAAGCTCAACGACGAGCTCGGCGGCGGCTCGCTGACGGCGCTGCCGATCATCGAGACCCAGGCCTCGGACGTCTCCGCCTACATCCCGACCAACGTGATCTCGATCACCGACGGTCAGATCTTCCTCGAGTCCGACCTCTTCAACTCCGGCGTCCGCCCGGCGATCAACGTCGGCATCTCGGTCTCGCGGGTGGGTGGCAACGCGCAGACCAAGGCGATGAAGAAGGTCGCCGGGAAACTGCGCCTCGACCTCTCCCAGTACCGCGACCTCGAGGCCTTCGCCCAGTTCGGCTCCGAGCTCGATCCGGAGACGCAGAAAACCCTGAATCGCGGAGAACGGCTGGTCGAGCTGCTCAAACAGAAAGAGCGCGAACCGCTCGAGATGGCCGATCAGGTCGCCGCGATCTACTCGGGCACCGGCGGTTTCCTCGACCGGATCAAAACCGAGCGGGTGGGCGAGTTCCTGCGCGACCTGCGGATCCGGCTGCGCTCGGAGAAGCCCGAGCTGCTCAACCGGATCGCCGAGAGTGGCAAGCTCGAGGAGGCAGACGAGGAGGAGCTGGGAGCGGCGATCCGCGACTTCGTCGACGACTTCGGTGCCGACTTCGACGAGCACGGCGATCCGCTCGAGGCCGGCGAGTCCGACCGGGTCAAGTCCGAGGAGGAGCGGGCGAAGCCGAGCCGCACGGCCGAAGGCAAAGCTGAGTCCGAGGATGTTGAGAAGGAGACGGCTGCGGCCTGATGGCTTCTCAGAAGGACGTCAAGAACCGCATCGCGTCGATCAAGAACATCAACAAGATCACGCGGGCGATGGAGATGGTGGCGGCGGCGCGGCTGCGCCGGGCCGAGCAGCGGATCGAGCAGCTGCGGCCCTATGCGCAGGGCATGCGCAAGCTGACCCGCCGCGCGGCCGAGCAGGCCGGCGGCGTCCCGCGCGTGCCGGTGCTGGTCGAGCGCGAGGAGGTCAAACGCGTCGGCGTGGTGCTGATCACCGGCGACCGCGGCCTCGCCGGTGCCTTCAACACCAACGTGATCCGCGACGGGCTGCGACTGCGCGACGAGCTGCGCGAGCAGGGGGCCGAGACGGCCTTCTCCGCGGTCGGCCGCAAGGGCGTCTCCGCGCTGACCTTCCGCAAGCAGGAGGTTCGCACCTCCTACACCGGCTTCACCGACCGGCCCGGTTTCGCCAACGCGCGCGAGATCGGCGAGGAGCTGACCGCGCGCTACGTCGATGAGGAGCTGGACAAGGTCGAGCTGGTCTACAACCGCTACGTCTCGCCACTGACCCAGCATGTCTGGCGGCAGACGCTGCTTCCGCTGCAGCAGGCAGACGTGATCGGCGCCGGCGCCGCGGAGGAAGAAGAGGACGCCGAGGAGACGGAGATCGAGAAGGCGCACAGCCAGGCGCTCTGGGAGTACGAGCCCGAGGCCGAGCTGTTGCTCGCTCAGCTCATCCCCGAGTACGTGAACATCTCGGTCTACCGGGCGCTGCTCGAGTCGGCTGCCTCCGAGCTGGGGGCGCGGATGACGGCGATGCGCAACGCGGCGGAGAACGCCGAGACGATGATGGACGATCTGACCCTGGAGATGAACCGGGCCAGGCAGGCGGAGATCACCCAGGAGATCCTCGAGGTGGTCGCCGGCGCCGAGGCGCTCGGCTAGGCAAAGCTTCGATTAGAGAGACGAGAAAAGGAACCAATGGCTGACACGAACGGAACGAACGTAGGACGGGTCGAGCAGGTGACCGGCGTCGTCGTCGATGCCGTCTTCCCCGACCAGCTGCCGGAGATCTACTCGGCGGTGAAGATCGAGATGGCGGGCGACGACGATCGCGAAGCGACCGAGCTGGTCTGTGAGGTGCAGCAGCACCTCGGCGACGACCGCGTGCGCACCGTCGCGATGGACGCCACCGACGGCCTGCAGCGTGGCGACAAGGTCATCGACACGGGGGGCCCGATCTCGGTTCCGGTCGGCGACGCGACCCTCGGCCGGATCTTCAACCTGCTCGGCGAGCCGATCGATCAGGGCGACCCGATCGAGGCCGGCGAGCGCTGGCCGATCCACCGTCCGGCCCCGAAAGCCTCCGACCTCGCTCCCACCCAGGAGATCCTCGAGACCGGGATCAAGGTCATCGACCTGCTCGCGCCCTACGCCAAGGGCGGCAAGGTTGGGCTCTTCGGCGGTGCCGGCGTCGGCAAGACCGTTCTGATTCAGGAGCTGATTCGCTCGATCGGCGAGGAGCACGAAGGCCTCTCCGCCTTCTGCGGCGTCGGCGAGCGCTCGCGCGAGGGAAATGACCTCTGGCTCGAGATGAAAGAGTCGGGCGTGATCGACAAGACGATGCTCGTCTTCGGCCAGATGAACGAGCCGCCGGGCGCCCGGCTGCGCGTCGCCCTCTCGGGTTTGACGATGGCCGAATACTTCCGCGAGCAGGGCGGCCAGGACGTGCTGCTCTTCATCGACAACATCTTCCGCTTCGTCCAGGCGGGCTCCGAGGTCTCGGCGCTGCTCGGCCGGATGCCCTCGGCGGTCGGCTACCAGCCGACTCTGGAGACCGAGATGGGCGAATTGCAGGAGCGGATCAGCTCGACCGAGCGCGGCTCGGTCACCTCGGTGCAGGCGGTCTACGTCCCCGCCGACGACCTCACCGACCCGGCGCCGGCGTCGGTGTTCGCCCACCTCAACGCGACCACCACGCTCTCGCGGGCGATCTCCGAGAAAGGGATCTACCCGGCGGTCGACCCGCTCGACTCGACCTCGACGATCCTCAAGCCCGACGTCGTCGGCGAGGACCACTACCGCACCGCTACCGAGGTCCAGGAGGTGCTGCAGCGCTACAAGGAGTTGCAGGACATCATCGCCATCCTCGGCATCGACGAGCTCTCCGACGAGGACAAGCAGACGGTCTCGCGGGCGCGCAAGATCGAGCGCTTCCTCTCGCAGCCGTTCTTCGTCGCCGAGCAGTTCACCGGCCGCGGCGGCGAGTTCGTGCCGGTGGCCGAGACGGTGCGCGGCTTCCGTGAGATCCTCGACGGGGAGCACGACGACCTGCCCGAGGGCGCCTTCTACATGCAGGGCTCGATCGACCAGGTGACCGAGAACGCCGGCTCGGCGGCGGCAGCCTAGGAGCGGGTTTGGCCGGCGAGCGCAAATTCGAGGTCGAGGTCCTCACCCCCGAGGGTGAGGTCTGGGGTGGCGAGGTGAGCCAGGTCTCGACCAGGACCGCGGTCGGTGAGATCGGCATCCTCGCCAACCATGCGCCGCTGCTGGCTGCACTGCGGCCGGCGGAGCTGCGCCTGCACGTGAGCGATTCCGAGACCAAGCACTACGCGCAGGCGCACGGCTGGCTGCAGGTCTTCGGCAACCACGCGCGCCTCCTGCTCGAGGAGGCGATCGCCCCCGAGAACCTCGACGCGGCGGTGCTCAAAGAGCAGCTCGCCGACGCCGAACAGCGCCTCGCCGACGCCGAGGACGGCAGCGGCGCCCAGGCGCGGGCGCGCAAAGACCGCGACCGGGCCGAAGCGTTCCTCACGATCGCTCAGAGGTGAGAGGGACGCACCAGTGCGCCTGCGCGGGAATTGATGTCGCACGCGCTTCGCGCTTAGCGACGAATCTCGAGCGCGGCCTACGGCCGCGCAATCACGAGATTGCATATCGCGGCCTTCGGCCACATTCCCGCGCAGGCGCACTGGTGCGTCCCCCGCGAACTCTCCGCGTAGAAGGAAGGATTGTGGGTACTCCAGGCCCCCAAATCCTTCCACGGAGCGAGGCTCGCAGGCGATGAGCGAGGAGCTGGTTGCGCTTGCTACGCGGTTGATCGGGTACGACACGTCTGAGGCGGACGGGGTGTTGGAAGCTGCTGGGTTCGTCGAGGGGTGGTTGGAAGCGCGGGGGATCGGGGTGGCCACGGAAGAGGTACGGGGGCTGCCGGTGCTCAAGGCCGAAGTTGGGCCGGAGGATGCGCCCACGGTTGTGCTGCATGGCCACCTGGACGTGGTGCCGGGGCGGCCTGGGCAGTTCGATCCTCGGGTCGACGGTGAGCGGCTCTATGGGCGTGGTGCCTACGACATGAAGGGGGCGCTGGCGGCGATGCTGCTTACCACGGCCGCTATGCGCGACTCCGAGCGGGTGCGGGTGCGGCTGGGGATCGTCGGCGACGAGGAGTCCGAGGAGGAGGCTGAACGCGGCAGCGATCATCTCGTTGACGACGGCTTCGTCGGCGACTTCGCGATCACCGGCGAGCCGACCGATCTGCAGATTGGGGTCGAGGCGAAGGGCGTGCTGGCGCTGCGGCTGGAGGTCAGCGGCGTCGCCGCGCACGGCGCGACTCCGTGGCTGGGCGACAACGCCGTGCTCAAGGCACACGACGTTTTCCGCAGTATCGAGTCGCTACCGTTCGCTAGGCACAGCTCGGAGCTGTTCGACCGCCCCTCGATCAATCTCGGCAGGATCATGGGCGGCGACGCGCTCAACAAGGTGCCCGACCGATGCGCGATCGACGTCGACATCCGCTACCTGCCCGACCAGGACCCGGCGACCGTGCTCGAGCAGGTTCGCGGTCTGCCCGACGTCGAGGTGACGGCGCTGTTCACGCGGCCGCCGGCGGTGGTCGATCGCGATTCGCCCTTTGTGCGGAGCCTGCGCGAGGCGGTCTCGGCTCATCACGAAGGCGAGCCGATGAGCGTCGGTCGCGACGGCGCCTCCGACGCCGTCTCCTTCCTGCGGGTTGGGGTGCCGGCGGTCGAGTTCGGCCCGGTCGGCGAAGGCCACCACGGACCGGCGGAGTGGGTATCCGTCCCTTCCCTGCTGGCTTACCGGCAGGCGCTCGAATCGTTCCTGCGGACCATCCCGGGCCGGCTCGGAGCCTGAGCTCAGCGTCATGATCGAGCCCGTATTCAAAAAGCCACCACCCGAGGGCGACCACGAGCCGCCGCCCAAGCCGAGGCGCTACTGGTGGCGCTTCACCCTCGCCTCGGTCGTGATCGTCAGCGTCACCGCGGCGGCGACGGCGGCCAGCATCCTCCTCTACATCGGCAGCATCGCCACGGCGCTCTCCCACAACAACAAGCTGCAGAACAAGGTCGAGCGCATCCTGGCGCAGACCCACGGCGGCGAACCGGAGAACATCCTGATCATCGGCTCCGACAAGCGGGCCAGCGAACCCGAAGACCCCGGCCGCTCCGATACGACGCTGCTGCTGCGGCTCGACCCCGACAAGAACGCGATCGCGCTGATGTCGATCCCGCGTGACCTCAAGGTCGAAATTCCCGGCTACGGAACGGAAAAGTTCAACGCCGCCTATACCTACGGAGGGCCGAAGCTGACCCTGCAGGTGGTGAAGGAACTGACCGGCCTGCCGATCAACCACGTCGTCAACGTCGACTACCTCGGCTTCGTGCGGGCGGTCGACGCAATCGACTGCGTTTACGTCGACGTCGATCGTCGCTACTACCACTCCAACGTCGGCGTGCCGCCCTCCGAAGAATATGCCGAAATCAACGTGCAGCCGGGATACCAATTGCTCTGCGGTAAGAAAGCGCTGCAGTACGTGCGCTACCGCCACACCGACACCGACCTGGTGCGGGCGGCGCGGCAGCAGGACTTCCTCAGCGACGCGCGGCAGCGCGTGCCGATCGATCAGCTGGTGCTGGGACGCAACGAACTGATCGACATCTTCACCCGCTACACGACCTCCGACATCAGCGACACCGAGGCGATGCTCCAGGTGCTGAAGCTGTTCATCGCCTCGCGCAACGCGGCAATCAAGGAGATCCACTTCCCGGCCGAACTTGGGCCGAGCTTCGTCTATGCCTCGCCGGAAGCAATCCAGGAAGCGGTCAACAAGTTCCTCGGGATCGAAGCCAGCGGCGGCCCGCGCGGCTCACTCGACGAAGGCGGTAGGGGCAAGAAGAAGAAGGAGGAGAAGGGAAGGAAGGGCGGTGGCAAGCAGCGGCCGAAGCCGCACTTGGCCGCGCCGAAGCCGCCGGGCAGCGACGGGCTCATCCCGGCAGGAGAATCGGGGGAGGCGGAGGCGAAGTCGGTGGCTCGCAAGGTCAACCGCGGCTTCCCCGTCTTCTACCCGGCGCGCCTTCCCTCCGGTGCCTACTACGTCGAAAGCAACCCCTATTACCACGTGCAGGACCCTCGCGTCTACCACTTCAAGGACACCGACGGCAAGCGGCATGTCGCCTACCGGATGACGCTGCAGATGGAACTCCCCGACGGCATTCACTACTTCGGCGTGCAGGGGATCAAGGGCTGGCCGGACCCGCCGATCCTCTCCAACCCGAGCCTGACCAAGACGATTCACGGACGCGACTACGACATCTACATCGATGGCGACAGGGTTACGCGGGTCGCCTGGCGCCGCGGCGACAACGCCTACTGGATCTCCAACAGCCTGTTGCAGGCGTTGACCAACGACCAGATGGTCGGCATGGCCCGGTCGGCGAAGGTGATAATCCCGAATGCGAAGCCAAAGAAACGAGGGGGCACGCAGCGATGACGGAGAGCAGAGAGACGATCGGCGTGATCGGGGTCGGCTGGGTCGGCCTGGTGACGGCTGCCTGCTTCGCCGAGCTGGGTCACCGGGTGGTGGCGCGGGACATCGTGCCGGAGAAGGTCGCAGCGCTCTCGCGTGGCGAGGCGACGATCCACGAGCCTGGCCTCGACGAGCTGCTCGCCCGCAACGCCGAGCGACTCACCTTCACCACCGAGATGGGCGAGCTGCTCGACGCCGCCCGGCTGCTCTTCGTCTGCGTCGACACGCCGCCGACCCGCTCAGGCGATGCCGACCTCTCCCGGGTCCGCTCCGTGGTCGAGGGGCTGCGCGCCGAGGGTGAGCACGTGCTGATCATGAAGAGCACGGTGCCGGCGGGAACCGGGGAGGCGATCCGGCGCGACCGGCCGGGACTCGCCTACATCTCCTGCCCCGAGTTCCTCAAGGAGGGCACGGCGGTCACCGATTTCATCCATCCCGACCGGGTGGTGATCGGCGCCAATCCAGGTGGCGAGGAAGCGGCCGATGCCGTCGCCGCGCTGTATGAGCCGCTGGGTGGAGACATCGTCCGCACCGACGTCGCCAGCGCGGAGATGATCAAGCTCGCCTCCAACGCCTTCCTCGCGACCAAGATCTCCTTCGTCAACGAGATCGCCAACGTCTGCGAGGAGGTCGGCGCCGACGTCTCCGAGGTCGCTCGCGGCATGGGCCTGGACAAGCGCATCGGTCCCTCCTTCCTGCGTGCGGGGATCGGCTACGGCGGCTCCTGTTTTCCGAAGGACGTGAGCGCGCTGAAGATGCTGGCCGGGAACACCGGCTATCACTTCCAGCTGCTCAACGCGGTGATCGAGGTGAACGAGCTGCAGAAGCGGCGGGTGGTGCAGAAGCTGCTCGCTCATCTGGGCTCGCTGGTCGGCAGGCGGGTGGCAATGCTCGGCCTCGCCTTCAAGCCCGACACCGACGACATGCGGGAGGCATCGAGCCTCGTGCTGGCGGCGCGGCTGCAGGGCGAAGGGGCGGAGGTCGTCGCTTATGACCCGGTGGCTGCCGAGGCGGCGCGCGATTTGCTCGAGGGGGTCGAGCTGCGCGAGTCTGCGTTGGCCGCGCTGGAGGGGGCCGACGCAGCGGTGCTGGTCACCGAGTGGAGAGAGTTCGCCGAACTCGACTGGGCTGAGGCGGCGAGCCGGATGGCGCGGCCGCTGCTGATCGACGGGCGCAACTTCCTCGACGCTGCGATCCTCCGCTCGGTGGGCTTCGAATACGAGGGAATTGGCAGGGCGGCCGAGCCTGCACCGTCACCGGCGCCTGCAGACTGAGGCATGCAAGCAATCGTTTTAGTCGGTGGCGAGGGTACCCGCCTTCGTCCCCTCACCAACTCCACGCCGAAGCCGGCCCTCACCCTGGTCGACCGCCCCTTTCTCGCTTACATGATCGAGTGGCTGGCCGGTCATGGCGTCACGGAAGTCGTCTTGGCCTGTGGTGTTCTGTCTGACACGCTGCGCAAGGCGCTGACCGGCGAGGAAGAGCGAGCCGGGGCGAAGATCCGCTACGTCGTCGAGCCGCAGCCACTGGGCACCGCGGGGGCGATTCGCTTCGCCGCCGATCGGCTTGGCGATGAGTTGGACGAGCGTTTCCTCGCGTTGAACGGCGATGTGCTCACCGACCTCGACCTGAGTGCGCTGCTGCATGAGCACGAGGCGCGCGCGGCAGGGGCAACCATCGGCCTGCATCCTGTCGAGGACTCGTCGGCCTTCGGCCTGGTCGAGAGCGGCGAGGAGGGGCAGGTGCTGCAGTTCCTCGAGAAGAGCGGCGAACGCAAGCCGGGCGAGATCAATGCCGGGATGTATGTGCTCGAGCGCTCGGTGCTGGAGCTGGTTCCGCCCGGCGAGTCCGTTTCGATCGAGCGCGACGTGTTTCCCCGCCTGGCAGGCGAGGGCCTGCATGGGCTGCTTCTCGGCGGCTACTGGATGGACATCGGCACACCGGACCGCTACCTGCAGGCCAGCTGGGACATCCTCGAGGGACGGGTGGTGAGCCGTGTCCAGCCGACCGCTCCGGGCGTGCTCGTCGACGGTAGCGCGGAGATCGATGGCGAGGCGACGGTGGGCCCCCGCGCCGTGATCGGGCCGGATTGTCGCGTCGACGCCGGCGCGGAGGTCGTCGGCTCGGTTCTGCTCGCAGGATGCAGCGTCGGCGCAGCGGCGCGTGTGGTCGACTCGATCCTCTCGCCGGGCGCCGTGGTTCCGGCCGGCGCCGAGGTGGCAGGCGCTGTGGCCGCCGCGGGTGAAAGAGTCCACGGCTAAATGTTGGACGACATCCTCGCCACCCCGGACCATCTCCGCGACGCGCTCTGGCGGGTCGAGTCGGCGCGGCTGCGGCCGCGCCGGTCGGCTGGCCTGCTGGTCTGCGGCATGGGCGGTTCGGCGATCGGCGGCGATCTCGCCGCCGCAACGCTGGGCGGCCGGCCCTCCCGACCGCTGCTGACGGTGCGCGGCTACGAACTGCCGAGCTGGGCGACCGACGAGTGGACGGTGCTCTGCTCGAGCTACTCGGGTGAGACGGAGGAGACGCTTTCCTGCTTTGCCGCTGCGCAGAAGCTCGGAGCGCACCGCGTGGTCGCAACCACCGGCGGTTCCCTGACGGAGGCTGCGCGCGTCGCCGGCGACCCGGTGATCGGGCTGCCTGGGCTTTTACCAGCGCCCCGCACCGCGGTCGCCTACATGCTCGTCTGCGCGCTCGAGGTCGCCGCTGCCTGCGGAATCGTGCCGCGCATCGACGACGAGATTGAGGCGGCCGCGAACTTCATCGAAGCCAGCCGAGACGCCCTCCGCTACAGCGCCGCTGAGATCGCCGCCACGATCGGGGATCGCATTCCGGTCGTCTATGGCGCTGGCCTCACTGTGGCCGTGGCACGTCGCTGGAAGACGCAGATCAACGAGAACGCAAAGCTGGCCGCTTTCTACTCGGAAATGCCGGAGGCCGATCACAACGAGATCTGCATTTGGGAGGGGCCAAGCGCCGCGCGGCTGGCGGTTGTGCTGCTCGAGGATCGGGATCAGCAACCGCCGGAGCGGCGCCGCTTCGAGCTGACTGCGGTCGAGATCGAACGGGGCGAAGCGTGTGCCGTGCGCGTTGAGGTGGCCGGGGAGAGCCGGATCGAGCGCCTGCTCTGGGCGGTGGTGCTGGGCGACCTGGTCTCACTGGAGCTCGCCGCCAGGCGCGCCGTCGATCCGCTTCCAACCGAGGCGATCGGCCGGCTCAAGGCGGGCCTCGACGGCCACTGACGTGCCGGTGCTCCGGAGTCCATATGGACCTCTCTCCACCGGCACGTCAGGCTGACGGTTTCTCCGTATCCTTTTGCGGGACCAATGGACGAAAGGAATTGATGGCAACCGCCACCGCAAACTACAAAGTCGCCGATATTGGCCTCGCCGACTTCGGGCGCAAGGAGATCGCCCTCGCCGAGGTGGAGATGCCCGGCCTGATGCAGACCCGCGAGGAGTTTGCGGCGCAGCAGCCGCTGAAAGGGGCGCGGATCACCGGCTCGCTCCATATGACGGTGCAGACCGCCGTGCTGATCGAGACCCTCCTCGCCCTCGGCGCCGAGGTTCGCTGGGCCAGCTGCAACATCTTCTCCACGCAGGACCACGCCGCGGCCGCGATCGCCGCCGCCGGCATCCCGGTCTTCGCCTGGGAAGGCGAGACCCTGGAGGAGTACTGGTGGTGCACCGAGCAGGCCCTGCTCTGGCCCGACGGCGAGGGCCCGAACATGATCCTCGACGACGGCGGCGACGCCACCCTGCTCGTCCACAAGGGCGTCGAGTTCGAGAAGGCGGGCGCCGTGCCCGACCCGGCCTCGGCCGACTCGGAGGAGTTCCGCGTCGTGCTCGAGACCCTGCAGCGCTCGCTCGAATCCGACCCGCAGCGCTGGACCCAGATTGCCGCGGGGATCAAAGGGGTCACCGAGGAGACGACCACCGGCGTGCACCGGCTCTACCAGCTGGCCGAGACCGGCGACCTGCTCTTCCCGGCGATCAACGTCAACGACTCGGTCACCAAGTCGAAGTTCGACAACCTCTACGGCTGCCGTCACTCCCTGATCGACGGGATCAACCGCGCCACCGACGTGATGATCGGCGGCAAGGTCGCCGTCATCTGCGGCTACGGCGACGTCGGCAAGGGCTGCGCCGAGTCGCTGCGCGGCCAGGGCGCCCGCGTGATCGTCACCGAGATCGACCCGATCTGCGCCCTGCAGGCGGCGATGGAGGGCTACGAGGTGCGGACGCTCGAGGGCGTCGTCGAGACGGCCGACATCTTCATCACCGCCACCGGCAACAAGGACATCATCACCGCCGGCCAGATGGCGCGGATGAAGCACAACGCGATCGTCGGCAACATCGGCCACTTCGACAACGAGATCGACGTCGCCGGGCTCGAAGCGTCTCCCGCCGAGAGGGTCGAGATCAAGCCGCAGGTCGACGAGTGGCGCTTCCCCGACGGCCACTCGATCATCCTCCTCTCCGAGGGCCGCCTGCTCAACCTCGGCAACGCGACCGGACACCCGAGCTTCGTGATGTCGAACTCGTTCACCAACCAGGTGATTGCGCAGATCGAGCTCTACGGCCAGCCCGACGGGTTCACGGCCAAGGACGTCACCGTGTTGCCCAAGCACCTCGACGAGAAGGTCGCGCGGCTGCACCTCGCGGCGCTCGGCGTCAACCTCACCGAGCTGTCCGAGGAGCAGGCCGCCTACCTCGGCATCCCGGTCGAGGGTCCCTACAAGCCGGATCACTACCGCTACTGATGGGGCTCGACCAGGGCGAAGTCGGAAGACAGGGCACCTGATTCGATGCGTGCCATGATCCTGGCGGCCGGGCTCGGCACCCGGCTGCGTCCGATCACCTACGGGATGCCGAAGCCGATGGTGCCGGTGCTGAACCGGCCGGTGATGGAGCACATCGCGCGGCTGCTGGCCCGTCACGGCTTCGGCGAGGCGATCGCCAACCTGCACTGGTTCCCCGAGCTGATCGAGGGGCATTTCGGCGACGGCTCGGCCTTCGGCATCGAGCTCTCCTACAGCCGGGAGGAGAAGCTGCTCGGCACCTCGGGGGGGGTGCGCAAGGCGGCCGACTTCCTCGGCGACTCCTTCCTCGTCATCTCCGGCGACGCGCTGACCGACCTCGATCTGGCGGCGATGCGCGAGTTTCACGAGTCCCACGACGGGATCGCCACGCTGGCGACCAAGCGGGTCGCCGACACGACCCAGTTCGGCGTCGCGATCACCGATGCCGACGGTCGCATCCAGGGCTTCCAGGAGAAGCCCGCGCCGGACGAGGCGCTCTCCGACCTCGCCAATTGCGGCATCTACATGTTCCGCCAGGAGATCTTCGACTTCTTTCCCGAGCCGGGCGCGGCGAAGTTCGCCGGCCCGGACGATCCACCCGGCTTTGCCGACTGGGCGACCGACGTCTTCCCGGCGCTGCTGGAGAGCGACGTGCCCTTCTACTCGCACGAGATCGACGCCTACTGGAACGACATCGGCAACCTCGACGAGCTGCGCCAGGGCAATCTCGACGCGCTGCACGGCGCGGTGGCGGTCGACCCGGGGGCACCCGAGGTATCCGAGGGCGTTCGCGCGGCGAGCTCGCTGGACGGCGCCGAGGTGACGGCGCCGGTCCTGGTCGGCGCCGAGGTGAAGATCGGCGCCGAGGTGAAGATCGAGGGGCCGGCGATCATCGGCAACGGTTGCCAGGTCGGCGACGGCGCCCGCATCCGCGACTCGATCCTGCTCGAAGGCACCGAGCTGCCGCCGAACTCGATTCTTGTCGGCGGCATCGCAGCTCACGCGCGTGAGGCTTGACAAAGAATTGACATTCGGCGCGCCACACGCGCGCCATCGGCCCGGACGATCGGGCCATGAAGCTCCTCCACGCAGTGGCGACCGGCCTGGTTCCACTCCTCTGTGCCGCCTGCGGTCGCAGCTGCCGGCCGGACGCAGCCCTCTGCACCCGCTGCTCCCGTCGCCTCGCCTCTCTGGATCCCCTTGAAGGTGCAGGACCGCCAGGAGTAGATCGCGCTTGGTCTTCAGCGCCTCACGAGAGTGTCGCGCGCGACCTCGTCACGGCCCTCAAGTTCCGCCGCCTCCTCCCGGTCGCCGACCTGATGGCGGACCGCATCCAATGGCTGGCCCCGGGGGTGCTCGTGAGCGGCACGATCGTCCCAGTCCCGACAGCCCGCCTGCGCTCCTTCACCCGTGGCTTCGACCCCGCCGCTGAGATAGCGGCAGCGCTGGCAGCCAGATCGAACCTCTCGATCTCCACCTGCCTCACCCGCCGAGGCGGGGGCCGCCAGGTGGGCAAGCGCCGCGCCGATCGCATCGGCCACCCACCGCTCATCGAGCTCCGCGGCCAAGCCCCCCGCAGCGTCCTGCTGATCGACGACGTCCTGACCACCGGCGCCACACTCTCCGCCTGCGCCCGCGCCTTCCGCCAGGCTGGAAGCGTCCGGATTGCGGCAATCACCTTCACACGGCGGCTTTGAGCCCTCCCCCCGAAGAGCCCCAGTTGCTGCGTCCGTAGATGTCCCCCTTGTCGCCAACTGGGTAGAGGCGTAGCATCGAAGTACAGACCAAAGGAGGCTGAAAATGCGGATCGAGGTGCGGGGGCGAAACGTCGAGGTTGACGACGAGCTGAGAGAGCACGTGATCAAGCGATTTCGCCGGGTCGGCAAGCAGGTTTCGGAGCTGGCGACGCTTGACGTCAAGCTTTGGGAAGAGCGCAATCCGGCAATCGCGGACAGCCAGGTCGCCGAGGCAACGCTGCGGCTCAAGGGCGTCACGCTCCACGCGAAGGAGGCGTCCCCCGAGATGGCCCACACGGTTCACGAGCTCGCCGAGGACATTCGGCGCCAGGTGAAGAAGCACCGCGAAAAGCGCCGCAAGCGCCGTCGCACCCGCCATATCGTCAATCAGCTCCGCGGCCGCACCGCCGAAGCTTGAGCTGACCTTCCACCGGCAGGAAGGACCGGGTGTCCCCTCGACGGAACCCGCGTCGATTTCCAGGCGAGGGCACCCTTCTCAGCGGCTCACAAGGTCCTCTGAGGGGACACCCGGTCCTTCCTGCCCGAGCCAGCTACCCTTGAGCGAATGGCTAATGCACGGGACATGGTCACGCGGGCGCTGCGCGTGGGTGAGGGAAGGAAATTCAAGGCTTATGAGAAGCGGGCGCAGACGATCAATGCGATCGAGCCGGAGATGGAGGTGCTCGAAGACGATGAGCTGCGCGCCGAGGCCGACTCGCTGCGCGAGCGGGCGCGCGGCGGCGAGTCGCTCGACGAGCTCCTGCCGGAGGCCTTTGCCCTGACCCGCGAGGCGGCGCGGCGCAGTATCGGCCAGCGCCACTTCGACGTGCAGCTGGTCGGCGGCATGGCACTGCACGACGGGGCAATTGCCGAGATGAAGACCGGTGAGGGAAAGACCCTGACCGCGACCCTGGCGGTCTTCCTCAACACGCTCGCCGGCGACGGCGTCCACGTGGTCACCGTCAACGACTACCTGGCCCGCCGCGACGCCGAATGGATGAAGCCGATCTACGACATGCTGGGGGTCAGCGTCGCGGCGATCCAGGACGCCGACGATCACGAGGCGCGTCAGGTCAAATACGCCTGCGACGTCGCCTACGGCACCAACTCCGAGTTCGGCTTCGACTACCTGCGCGACAACATGGCCGAAGCGCTCGAGCACTGTGTCCAGCCTGGGCACAGCTTCGCGATCGTCGACGAGGTCGACAACATCCTGATCGACGAGGCGCGCACGCCGCTGATCATCTCGGGCGCGCCCGAACAGGCGGCGCAGATCTACTACCAGTTCGCCCGCCTCGCCCGGCAGATGGACGCGGTGCCGGCGAAAGACCGGCTGAAGTCCCTGGGCGAATCGAAAGACACCTCCGACGCCGAGCACGACTACGAATACGACGAGAAGCACAAGACCGTCTCGCCGACCGAGCGGGGGGTGAAGCGGGCCGAGGAGTTTCTCGGCGTCGACAACCTCTACCTGAGCGAGCACGGCACCCTGGTCAACCACCTCGGCCAGGCGTTGAAGGCGGAGTCGCTCTACAAGAAGGACAAGGACTACGCCGTGGTCGACGGCCAGGTGATGATCATCGACGAGTTCACCGGCCGCATCCTCGAGGGCCGGCGCTGGTCGGAGGGTCTGCACCAGGCGGTCGAGGCGAAGGAGGGGGTGGCGATCGGCGAGGAGAACCAGACCCTGGCGACGATCACCCTGCAGAACTACTTCCGCCTCTACGACAAGCTCGCCGGCATGACCGGAACGGCGCTGACCGAGGCGACCGAGTTCATGAAAATCTACAAAGTTCCGGTGGTCGAGATCCCGACCAACCGGCCGATGGTCCGCGCCGACCACAATGACCAGATCTTCAAAACGAAGGACGGCAAGTGGAAGGCGGTGCTGGAGGAGATCATGGCCCGCCACGAGAAAGGCCAGCCGATCCTGGTCGGCACCGTCTCGGTCGAGGTTTCGGAGATGATCTCGGACGAGCTCAAACGGCACGGTGTCGAGCACGCGGTGCTCAACGCGAAGCCCGAGCACGCGCAGAAAGAGGGTGAGCGGATCGCCGAAGCCGGCCGCAGGGGCGCGGTGATGATCGCCACCAACATGGCCGGCCGTGGCGTCGACATCAAGCTCGGCGGCGACCCCGAGCACATGGCGCACAAAGAGCTGAAGAAGCAGGGTTTGAACCCCGGCGAGGAGGGCTTCGAGGAGGCGCTGGCCGCAAAGATCGCGGAGCTGGAGCCCCAGTGCAAGGCCGAGGCCGAGGAGGTGCGCCAGCTCGGCGGTCTCTACATCTGCGGCACCGAGCGCCACGAATCGCGCCGCATCGACAACCAGCTGCGCGGCCGCTCCGGCCGCCAGGGCGACCCCGGCGAGACGCGCTTCTTCCTCTCCGCCGAAGACGACGTGATCCGCCTCTTCGCCGGCGACCGCATCTACAAAATCCTCGACCGCCTGGGGCCGGTCGACGAGGAGGGCGAGGAGATGCCGCTCGAGGCCAGCATGCTGACCAAGACGGTCGAGGGCGCGCAGAAGAAGGTCGAGGAACAGAACTTCCTGATCCGCAAACGGGTGCTCGAGTACGACGACGTGATGAACGAGCAGCGTCGCGTCGTCTACAGATACCGCCGCGAGATCCTCGAAGGGCGCGACATGTCCGACATCGCCCGCGAGGAGCTCGAGGGGGTGATCGAGCGCCTGGTCGACGAGTACACGCCGGGCGATGAACTGGAGGAGTGGGACATGACGGGGCTGGAGCAGCAGCTGCGCCAGATCTGGCCGGTCGGCGTCGAGGTGGGGTCGATGTCGCCGGAGACGGTCGACCGCGAAAAGCTCAAGGACGCGCTCGACGAAGACGCGATGAGCGCCTACGACGATCGCGAGCAGAAGCTCGGCGAGGAGCTGATGCGCTACCTGGAGCGCTCGATCCTGCTGCAGGTCATCGACAACCGCTGGCGCGAGCACCTCTATGACATGGACTACCTGCGCGAGGGCATCCACCTGCGCGGCTTCGCCCAGATCGATCCTCTCGTCGCCTACAAAAACGAAGGCTTTGCGATGTTCGAGGAGCTGATGCACTCGATCTGGGAGGAATTCAGCAAACTCGTCTTCAACGCCCAGATCGAAGTCGACCCCTCGCAGATGGAAGGCACCTTCGGCGGCAACGGCGGCGCGCCGAGGGCGCTCGACTACTCCGGCGGCACGCCGGACGCGCAGCCCTCGGCGCTGCAGGAGGTTGCTGCCGGTGCCGGCGCGGTCAGCGTGACCGAAGGCACGGCGAGGCCGAACGGCGGCGGCAACGGGGCCCCGCCGGCGGAGGCGATCGAGACCGTGGTCAAGGACGAGCGCGAGAACATCGGCCGCAACGATCCCTGCTGGTGCGGATCGGGGAAAAAGTACAAGAAGTGTCATGGGGCGTAGGGCCCGTCCTGGCAGGGGTTCCACTTAACTTTTTTTGAAGACAGTCAGTGGCCGTCCGAGGACGTCGCCGCAAAAAAAGTACAAGACGTTCCACCCCTACCAGGACGGGCCCTATGAGCCACGACCCGGTTCGAGAGTTCATCCGGGCATTCAACGAGCGAGATTTGGACGCGTTCGTCGCGGTTCTGGACCCGGAGGTTGAGCTGCACTCGATGAAGGGGTTGCGGAAGGGGCGGGGGGCAGCCAGGTCGTGGGCCACCCGACCTCCTGGCGGCGTGCAGCAGACGATCGAGGTGGAGGAACTGTTCGAGGACGGGGAGCGAGCCCTGGCTTTGGTCAAGCGTGTGTGGCGCTGGGACGAGGATGGCTCGCATGCCTCGACCGATGAGATGGCGTGGCTCTTCGAGCTGCACGACCACCTGATTCGCGGCTGGCGCCCGTTCGATGACCGCGAGGCCGCCTGGCAGGCGTACCATCTGCGCGATGGAGCAGATCGCCGCGACTAACAGGGAGGCGGCTGAAGCTTGGAGCGGGCCTCTCTTCGACACCTTCGTGCGGTTCCGCGATCTCGCCACGGCCGGACTCGGGGCGCACGGGAACCGGGCCATGGAGACTCACCCGCCTCACCCCGGCGACCGCGTGCTCGACATCGGCTGTGGGTTCGGCGATACGACCCAGCAGCTTGCCGCGCTTGTCGGTGCCGACGGCGAGGCGCTCGGCGTTGACGTCTCCGAGCCGTTCGTCGCGGCGGCGCGCGAGGAGGCCGCGAGCGCCGGCGCAGCCAACGTCGCCTTTCGCAGCGGCGACGTCCAGATCATGGACTTTGGCGGGACGTTCGACTATGCGTTCTCGCGCATGGGAATCATGTTCTTCGCCAACCCCGTGCAGGCTCTCCGCAACGTGCGCGAAGCGCTGGCGCCGGGCGGGCGATTCTGCGCGGTCGTCTGGCGGCGCAAGGACGACAACGAGTGGGTGCGCCGGGCGGAGCTGGTTGTCGAGGAGTACCTCGAGCATCCCGAGGAGACCGACGAGCCGACCTGTGGTCCGGGACCGTTCTCGATGGCAAATGCCGACACGATCACCGAGCAGCTCAAGATCGCGGGGTTCGAGAGCATCTCTCTGCAGCGCTGCGATCTGCCGCTGAAGATCGGCAACGACCTCAATCACGCCGTCGAGTTCAACATGTCGCTTGGGCCCGCCGGTGAGGTGCTGAGGTTGTGGGAAGACCGGATCGACGACATTCGGCCCAAGGTTGCGAGCGACCTGAAAGAAACCTTGGCCGAGTTCGACGGTCCCGCCGGCGTCTTCGCGCCCGCCTCGACTTGGATCATCGGGGCGACGGCGCCCTGAGCAGCGCATCCGACATTGACCCCCCTCTGGGGTGGTCAATCTCCGATGCGCGCTTCAAAGCCGCGCTCAATAAGCTGTTCGCATGGCCGATGTCGCCCAGACCGAATCGGTACCGGCGCGGCTCGCCGAGATCCGCGAGCAGTTGAAGCTGCTCGCGGACTACCTTTGACCCGGCTTCGCTGCGGGAGGAAGCCGAGCGGCTGGAGGAGGAGATGGGCCAACCCGGCTTCTGGGACGACCAGGAGTCGGCGGCGCGGATCTCGGCTGCGCATGCTCGCGCCCAGCGCAAGCTGAAGACCTTCGGCGAGCTCGAGTCCGAGGTCGACGATCTCGGCGAGCTGGCCGAGATGGCGGCCGAGGATGAGGAAATGGCGGCCGAGCTGAGCAGTCAGCTGAATTCGGTCGAAGGGCGGCTCGCCGAGCTGGAAGAGGCACGCCTGTTCAGCGGTCAGTACGACTCGGGCGACGCTGTCGTCTCGGTGCATGCGGGCGCCGGCGGCACCGATTCCCAGGATTGGGCTGAGATCCTGCTGCGGATGTACCTGCGCTGGGCCGAGGGCCGCGGCTTCGAGGTCGAGATGAAGGAGGCCTCGCCGGGGGAGGAGGCCGGCCTCAAGTCAGCCACCTTCGTCGTTCACGGTGAGAATGCCTACGGCCTCTTTGCCGCCGAGCGCGGCGTTCACCGCCTGGTGCGGATCTCGCCCTTCGACTCCTCGGCGCGCCGCCACACGAGCTTCGCCCAGGTCGACGTCGGACCGCTGGTGGACGAAGGCGTCGAGGTCGAGATCGACGACGCCGATCTGCGCATCGATACCTACCGCGCCTCCGGCGCCGGCGGCCAGCACGTCAACAAGACGGATTCGGCGGTGCGGATCACCCACGTGCCGACCGGTGTCGTCGTGCAGTGCCAGAACGAGCGCTCGCAGACGCAGAACAAGGCGGTGGCGATGCAGCTGCTGCGCTCGAAGCTGATCGAGCTGGAGGAGCGCAAGCGGGCTGAGACGTTGGCGAAGGAGCGCGGTGAGGTCAAGGAAGTTGCCTGGGGCTCGCAGATCCGCAGCTACTTCCTCCATCCGGACCAGCGGGTCAAGGACCACCGGACGGGGCACGAGGTTGGCGATGCCCAGCGGGTCTTGGACGGCGACATCGATGAGTTCATCCGCGACTACCTGAACAAGACCGCCGCTTCGTCGGCGAGCTAGCGCGGAAAAAGCACAAGCCGCCGGGAGGGGCACCCGGTCATCTCGGCAGACGGAAGCTGGATATGCACGACGATTCGCTTGCCGCTTTGCCTCTCGGTCAGCTTTCTGGTGAAGCGTAGGACTCCGCTTCTGCTGAGGTGGCGCTTGAAGGTTCCGATCTTGGTCGACCCCGCGCCGATCTGAACCGTGGCTTTGACCGGTTCATTGGTCGTGTAGCCGAGCGTCAGCTTGAGCTTGTTGTGTCGCGTTGCCGCATGGGCGCGGGCGCTGTGCAGTGGGCATTCGCTGGCTGAGCTTGCGGCGCCCTTCTCTTCTTCGGCTTCCTTGCAGATCGCGTTTGCTTCGGCTTGGCTGATTTCGCCTTCTGCGGCTTCTTCTTCGGCGATTTCGCATTCTTCTTCGGCGAATTCGCCTGCTTCGAATTCTTCTTCGAATTCGAGTTCTTCTTCGAAGGCGAGGGGAACGACGTTCGGGCTGGACGCAGCCTGCGCCGATTTCACCCCGAGCAGCAGCGCGGCCAGGATCAAGGGGACGACAAAAGCCAGAACCCAGATGAGGCGGGCGAGTCGTTCGACTTGGCAGTGAGCGGTCGTGTCGGTATTCCCTTCCACGCCTCCTACATCGGCTCGGCCATCGATCCGCTTTAGAGCCCGTCGCATGTAGCCGCGGTGGAAGGATTGGGGGGACTGGAGACCCCCAAATCCTTCCACCGAGTGCGCGAGGGCTCTACTCCCCCTTGCGAAGCACGCCCTCCATTGCGAGCAGCGCTTCCTTCATCGGCAGCCCGCCGCCGTAGCCGCCGAGGGCTCCGCCGCTGCGCAAGACGCGGTGACAGGGGACGACGATCGGGATCGGGTTGGCGCCGCAGGCGGTTCCCGCCGCCCGCACGGCTCGCTCGTTGCCAGCGCTGCGGGCGATCTCGGTGTAGCTGCGCGTCTTGCCGTAGGGGATGCGGTCGATCGCCCGCAGGGCGCGGCGGCGGAATCCTTTGCTCAGCTGCCAGTCGAGCGGCAGGTCGAACTCGCGCAGGCGGCCCGCGAAGTAGGCATCGAGTTGGCGACGGACATCATCCAGGCGCGCAGGCGCCTCCAGCACGCGGGGCGAGATCTGTGACGCCAATTCCTCCAACGTCTCCTCGGGGTCGTAGACCACCGGGAAGCTGATCTTGACCACGCCGCGCTCCGTACTGGCGATCAGCAGCGGTCCGAAGGGGGAGTCAACGGTTGCATAGGCGACATCGAGCAAGCCTTCGGTGGCAGCGCGATCGGTGAGGCGTCTCAGCTCAGCCTTCATGCCAGCTCCTTTCGCAGTCGCTTGATTCCCTCGTGCAGGCTGCGCCGGGCGGCGTCTGGGGAGCAGCCAAGCGCGGCGGCGATCTCGGCGTGGGGGAGGTCGCAGGCGTAGCGCAGCGCGACCGCGGCGCGCTGCTTCGGCGGCAGCGCCCCGACCAGCGCCCAGATCCCATCGTCCAGCTCGGGCTCGGGGGTTGCGCCGCTCAGCTCCTCGGGTTCGGCGATCAGCAGTGGCCGCCGCCCGTTGGCCCGGTGATGGTCGATCGCCTTGCGGTGGGCGATGGTCAGGAGCCAGCCGCGCAGGTTGCTGTCGTCGCCCAGTTGGGGATAGGCGCGCAGCGCCGCCAGAAAAGTCTCCTGGAAGCAGTCCTCGGCATCAGTTCGTCCAACCGCGCCGCGCAGCACCGCCATCACGTCGGCGGCGTGGTCGTCGAGTAGGGCTTGGAACGGGGGCAGGGCGGTCACCTACTGGATTAAACGCCCCGCAAGGACCAGACGTGAGAGAGACGTGTGCCCCTCCGACGGAACCCGCGCCCGCACTTGGCAGAGGGACCAGGGTTTAGCGGCTCACAAGTTCCGCTGGAGGGGCACACGTCTCTCTCATAGCCGGCGCTAGGGTGCGCCGATGGACGATCTCCGTGATGTCGTGGCTCGCGCGCTGGCGGAGGACGTCGGCGAGGGCGACGTCACCTCTGAGGCGACCGTGCCGGAGGGGGCGCGGGCGCGGGCGCGGATTGTCCAGAAGCAGGCCGGGGTCGTCTTCGGCCTGGCGGCGGTCGCGGAGACGATGAGCTGGTGCGGCGTTGAGGACGTCGACAACCTCGTCGTCGAGGGCCAGTGGCGCGACGGCGTGCCGGTGGAGGTGGTGCTGGCGAGCGGCCCCGCCAAAGCCCTCTTGGCGGCGGAGCGCACGGCGCTCAACTTCCTCGGCCACCTTTCCGGCGTGGCGAGCCTGACCGCGCGTTTCGTCGAAGCGGTCGCCGGCAGCGGCGCCCGCATCCTCGACACGCGCAAGACGACGCCTGGGCTGCGGGCGCTGGAGAAGGCGGCGGTGGTGGCCGGGGGCGGCGTCAACCACCGCATGGGCCTCTACGACGCGATCCTGATCAAGGAGAACCACATCGCGCTTGCCGGCGGCATTGCCAAGGCGATCCATGCGGCGCGCACGGCGCAGCCGGAGATGCCGCTGGAGATCGAGTGCCGCGACGTCGAAGAGGCGGCCTATGCGCTGGGAGCGGGAGCGGATCGGCTGCTGCTCGACAACATGGAGCCCGAGGATCTGCGCGAAGCGGTCAGGCTGCGGAATGAGCAGGGCGCTGATTGCCCGCTGCTCGAGGCCTCGGGCAATGTCAGCTTGGAGACGGTACGCGCGATCGCAGAAACCGGCGTTGACTACATCTCGGTGGGGGCGCTCACGCACTCCGCGCCGACCCTCGACTTCAGCCTCTTCATCGAACCCGCTTAATTACCGCCGACGGGCCGCCAAGCGTCCTATTTGTTCGCTTTGCGGCCCGTCGGCGGCTACTTCAGCAGGCGGGAGAGGCGACGGTCCTTGAGAACGCGACCGCCGGTCTGCTCTGTGGGGCAGTAGTTGGTCTGGTGCTCGGCGAAGAAGACGGCCTCGATCGTCGTGCCGCAGCGGGGGCAGGGCTCGCCCTCGCGCCTGTGGATCCGCAGCGGCATCGGCAGTTTGTCGGGCAACTCTGCGCCGATCGTCTGCTCGTAGTGGTCGATCGCGTCGCCGAGCACGTGGAGGGCGGCGTGCAGCCGCTCGACCTCCTCGGCGCTCAGCTCCGATCCCTGCTTGAAGGGTGAGAGCCTTGCCTCCCAGAGGATCTCGTCGACCCAGGAGCGGCCGATGCCGGCGATGTCGCGCTGGTGGCGCAGCAGCGGGTGCAGGTGGCGCGGCTGGTCGATCGCCTTGGCGAATGCGTCGAGCGGCGGAGGGGGCCAGGCTTCCGGCCCGAGCGTCGCAACCGCCTCATCCTCGGCGACCGCCTCCGTCGCCAGCAGCTTCGCCCAGGCGCGCTGCTTCGTGCCGAACTCGCGTAAGCGCAGCTCCCGCCCGCCCTCGAGCCGCACCAGCACCCGCGAGGCGCGATCTTTGAGCGACGCCCGCCTGTCGAAGACCCGCAGCCGACCAGCCGACATCAGGTGGATCAGGAGCGCCAGGTCGCCGAACTCGACCACGGGCATCTTTCCGACGCGACGGACTCCCGTCACCTCGCGTCCCGCCAGCTCATCGAGAGTCGGCTCAAAGGTCTTCATCACGTTCATCCCCGGCGCCAGAACCGATTCGACAGAAGCTCCTCGTACCGCGGCGTCAAGTCGCCGCACGGTGATCTCAACCTCGGGAAGCTCCGGCATGCCGAGAGAGTAGACTTTCGGTTAGTTCATTCGACTGGACTCAGGCCAAGGCCATGCCAGCGAACATACGACCAGCGAGGCCCCTTTCTGATGATGTCGGGGCCTTTCGAGGCAACCGTAGATGAGAGAGCTGCCGACGATCAACGAGCCGGTTCCGATGCTCGACCTCAGCCCGGAGGAGGTCGAGGAGATGGGGCGCGAGGTGCGCCATCTGGCGCGCGAGCGCGATGCCGTCATCCTCGCCCACAACTACCAGGTCCCCGAGGTGCAGGAAGTCGCCGATTACACCGGCGACTCGCTCGGTCTCTCGCGCCAGGCGGCAGCCTCCGGCGCCTCGGTCATCGCCTTCTGCGGCGTCCACTTCATGGCTGAGACGGCCTCGATCCTCTCGCCGCAGAAGACCGTCTTGATTCCCGATCTGGAGGCGGGCTGTTCGCTGGCCGACTCGATCACCGCCAATGAGCTGCGCAACTGGAAGGCGCGCCACAGCCCCGACGCGGTCGTCGTCATGTACGTCAACACCTCGGCCGAGGTCAAGGCCGAGACCGACTACTGCTGCACCTCCTCCAACGCGGTCAAGGTGGTCGAGCACATCCTGCGCGAGCACGGCCCCGATACGGAGATCCTCTTCGGCCCCGACATGTGGCTCGGCTCCTACGTCGAACGCGAGACCGGCCACTCGATGCACGTCTGGCCGGGCGAGTGCCACGTCCACGCCGGGATCCGACCCGACGACATCGCAGCGCAGCGCGCCGCCCACCCCGACGCCGAGTTCCTCGTCCACCCCGAGTGCGGCTGTGTCACCCAGGTGATGGAGTTCGTCGCCGCCGGCGAAGTCGAGGAGGAGGGAGTGCACATGCTCTCCACCGGGCAGATGCTCGACCACGTGCAGAAGCGGCCCGACGGCGAGTACATCGTCGCCACCGAGAACGGCATGCTGCACCCGCTCCACCAGGCCGCTCCAGGGGCGACCCTGATCGAGGCAAACCGGATGGCCTACTGCAAGTACATGAAGATGATCACGCTGCCGAAGCTGCGCGATGCGCTGCGCGAGATGAAGTTCGAGGTCAGCGTTCCGGCCGAGATCGCCGAGCGGGCGCGGCTGCCGATCGAGCGCATGGTCGCGATCGGTTAGTCCCAGATAAAGTCAGGGCATGGAGCAGGCGACCTCGGCGGAGACGATCGACCGCGAGCAGCTGCACGAGCTGGCCCAGCAGCTGCGGGTCGACTCGGTGCGCTCGGCGGCCGCCGCCAACTCTGGTCACCCGACCTCCTCGATGTCGGCCGCTGACCTGATGGCGGTGCTGCTGGCCCGCTACCTGCGCTACGACTTCGACGCTGCCGAGAACCGCGCCAACGATCACCTCGTCTTCTCCAAGGGCCACGCTTCGCCGCTGCTCTACGGCCTCTACAAGATGGCCGGGGCGATCGACGACGAGGAGCTGCTCACCTTCCGCGAATTCGGCTCACGCCTGCAGGGTCATCCGACGCCGGAAATCCCCTGGGTGGACGTGGCGACGGGCTCGCTCGGCCAGGGCCTGCCGATCTCGGTCGGGATCGCGCTGGCGGGCAAGCGGCTCGAGTCGGCCGACTTCCGCGTCTGGGTTCTCTGCGGCGACTCGGAGCTCGCCGAGGGCTCGATGTGGGAGGCCTTCGAGCACGCCGGCCACGCCGGGCTCGACAACATGATTGCGATCGTCGACGTCAACCGGCTCGGCCAGCGCGGCCCGACGATGCACGAATGGGACACCTCATCCTGGGCGGCGCGGGCGGCTGCCTGCGGCTGGGACGTGCAGGAGATCGATGGCCATGACCTGGAGGCAATCGACGCCGCCTACGCGCATGCGCTCGAGGCAGATTCGCCGGCGGTGATCTTCGCCCGCACCAAGAAGGGCTCCGGTGTCGCCGCGGTCGAGGACCAGCCGGGCCAGCACGGCAAGCCGCTGGCCGAGCCCGAGGCCGCGGTCGAGGAGCTGGGCGGCGAGCGCTCGCACCGGGTCGAGGTGCAGGCGCCGCCCGCGACGCGTCCGTACGAGATCGCGAGGGCCGAGGTCGGGCGCCCCGTCTACGAGGTTGGCGAGAAGGTCGCGACCCGCGGCGCCTACGGCGACGCTCTCGCCTGGCTCGGCTCGATCGACGAGAGGGTGGTCGCGCTCGATGGCGAGGTAGGCAACTCGACCTACGCCGAACGTTTCGCCGCCAAGCACCCCGGCCGCTTCTTCGAGATGTACATCGCCGAGCAGCAGATGGTCGCCGCCGGCGTCGGTCTGCAGACGCGCGGTTGGAAGCCCTTCGCCTCTTCCTTCGGCGCCTTCCTCAGCCGCGCCTACGACTTCATTCGCATGGCGGCGATCTCCGACGCCGACCTGAAGCTCTGCGGCTCCCACGTCGGCGTCTCGATCGGCCCCGACGGCCCCTCGCAGATGGCGCTCGAAGACATCGCCTCCCTGCGCGCGGTCTGCGGCAGCGTCGTGCTCTACCCGAGCGACGCCAACCAGGCGGTGGCGCTGCTCGACGCGATGCGCCAGCACCGCGGCATCAGCTACATGCGCACCACCCGGGGCGCAACTCCGGTCCTCTATGAGGCGGGGGAGAGCTTCGAGATCGGCGGCAGCCGCACGGTCCGCTCCAGCGATGCGGACCAGGTGACGCTGATCGCCGCTGGCATCACCCTGCACGAATCACTCGCCGCCGCCGAGGAGCTCGCGGGCAGGGGAGTCGCCGCACGGGTGATCGACCTCTACTCGGTCAAGCCGGTCGATCGGAACGCCATCCTCAGCGCCGCGAGGGAGACCAAGGCCCTGATCACGGTCGAGGACCACTGGGCCGAGGGCGGCATCGGCGAGACGGTCGCCGGCGTCCTCGCCGAAGCCGCAGCCGATACTCCGCTGGTCCGCCTGGCCGTCACCGAGCGTCCCACCAGCGGCCCCCCCGAGGTGCTTCTCGCCGCTGCCGGAATCGACGCGGCGAGCATCGTCGCCGCGGTCGGCCGCAGGCTCGATCTCAATTGATCGAGGGGCCGATGTCGGCTCGTCTGCTTGCCGTCGCGATCTGGTCGTCGAAGGCGGCGCTGACGTGGACGTCGTAGCGCTTGTCCGGGTCGATTGGGTCGGGCCACTTGACCGTGTCTGAGAGGGCGTCGGTCTCGACCGTATGCGTGATCGGCGGGACCCCCGCCTCATCGGGCGAGTTGAGCGTCAGGACCAGGCCGCGCATCGTCTGCCCTTCGGGCGCAGCCGCCGCGTAGTCGACCAGCAGCTCATCTCCCACCTGGCGCGCTTGTGCTTTGGTCAGGGCGGGGGGAGGGGCGGCGGTCTCCGCTGGCGTTGCAACGGCTTCCGCCGGCAGATTGGGCGCCAGCTTGCTCGGATCGGTCCACTGCGCGTGGCGACAGGGCCCAACCGGGCTGTCTGAGTCGAAGGGCAGGCTGATTGCCGGCTTCTTCGTCCCACCCCAGAAACCGGGCCAGAGCAGCCAGCGCCACTTCGAGTCCTCATTGTCGATGATTTCCAGCCGCACGTCGGGGCTGCGCCTGGCGCCGTCTGCGTAGTCCCACCAGGCCCCGGTCGAGTGTTTGCCGGGCGAGAAGTAGGAGGCGTGTGAGCCGCGGGCAACGTAGACGAACGGTCGCTCGCTGCCGGCAAGGAGCTCGACCTGGTCCCAGGGTCGCACGCCGGCCTCCTTGTGTTGAGCGTAGACCGCGTAGTCGGGCACGTCGTCCTCGCCGAGGCGCAGCTGGATCATCTCCCAATCGCCCTCGTGCCGCCCGGCGCCGAAGAAGCTGCCGATCAGGTTGAAGTCGTTGTAGAAGTAGAAGAACCAGTACTGCAGCCACCAGTGGTCCTTGGAGTCCTTGACCGCGCGCCCGTACATCCGGTTGCGGTAGCGCGGGTTCTGGTGCAGCTCGTGCGCGGCTCGGACGTACCCCTCGCCGCCTTCGGTGCCGATCAGGTCGGAGGGCTTGACCGCGATCTCGCTCCCGTCTTCTCCCCCGTAGTCATCTGGGTCGAGGAAGGAGGCTGAGAGCTGCGGCGTGCCGTCGCGGGGCGTGGCGGCGGCGATCAGCCGCTTGCCCTGAAGCAGGCGGTTGGCTTTCCAGTCGGTCCACTCTTCGGCGGAGTCGGCGAAGTAGCACTCGTTCGAGTCGTACTTGAGCAGCGGCCTGTGCCGTTCGAGCAAGGGGCTCTTGTCGTCGCTCATCGCAGGACCGCGCTCTCATTCATACAGAGTGCCGGTCAGATTACACAGCTTTGACCAACCAGCCACAGGACACCCCCGGATCAAGTGCGAGCAATCGCTAACAATTCGCTAAGCTGCTGCACATTCGTTATGGGCGGGGTGTTGCGCGCGATCGGCTGCGCAGGAGTCACCCTGCGATTGGAGAAAGGACCCCCGCGACGTATGGCCATGGGCAGAAAGAAGAAGAAGGGCGGCGAGCCGCCGGTGCCGCGCAACCGCAAAGGGGGCGCGCCGATCATCGAGATGCGCGACGTGACCAAGGTCTATCCCGGCGGCCACATGGCGCTGGATCGGGTCTCGCTGGCGATCGACCGCGGCGAGTTCGTCTTCCTCGTCGGCCCGACCGGCTGCGGCAAGTCGACCCTGATCAAGATGCTGATCCGCGAGCTCTCCGCCACCGACGGCAGTGTTCGCATCGCCGGCCGCGACATCGGCGCGATGCCGGAGAAGAAGATCCCGCAGCTGCGGCGCAACATCGGCACCGTCTTCCAGGACTTCAAGCTGCTGCCCGACCGCACCGTCTACGACAACGTCGCCTACGCGCTGCAGGTGCTGGGCGCCCATCGCGGCGAAATCCGCCGTCAGGTGCCGGAGATCCTGCGCCTGGTCGGCCTCTCGACCAAGCTGCACAGCTATCCCGACGAGCTGTCGGGCGGCGAGCAGCAGCGCGTCTCGATCGCCCGTGCCTTCGTCAACCACCCGCCCCTGCTGCTCGCCGACGAGCCCAGCGGCAACCTCGATCCGGTCACCTCGATCGGGGTGATGCAGCTGCTCTACCGGATCAACAAGACCGGCACGACGGTCGTTGTCGTAACCCACGACCGCGAGATGGTCGACAACATGCGCCGCCGCGTGATCGAGCTGTACGAGGGCCGCGTCGTCCGCGACGAGGTCAGCGGCGGCTACACCGAGGAGTCGACCTCCGAGTTCGGCCTGCGGATGCGGGCCGAGATGGGGGTTGCTCCCGAGGGACAGACCAACGGCCACGCCCACGACTCGCTCTTCTAGATAGATGTCGCGACTTCTCTTCTTCACTCAGGAGGCCTTCCGGGCGCTGCGCCGCAACGGCGCGCCGAGCATGGCGGCGATCGTCACCACGGTCGTCACCGTGATCCTGCTCGGCGTCCTGATCCCGATCTTCCAGACGACGCAGGCGAAGAGCGACCAGGTGCGCGACAGCCTCGAGTTCCGGGTGGCGATCTACGACGACGCGACCAAGCCGGAAATCGCCAAGCTCGAAGACCAGCTGCTGGCGATCCCGCACGTCTCCTCGGTCAGGCTGATCACCAAGGCCGAGGCACTGCACGAACTGACCGAAGACCTGGGCAAGGACAAGAGCGGCGAACTGCTGACCCAGCTGCACTCCAACCCGCTGCCGGCGAACTTCCAGGTCAAGGCCGACGACGCGAGCAACCTCGACTCGGTGCGGGCTGCCGTTACGCCGCCGGGCTCGAATGGCAAGCCGCAGCCGATCTCGCCGATCGTCCAGGACGTCTTCGACCGCCAGGAAGACTCGAAGAAGATCGAGCAGGTGACGAGCGCGCTGAAGATCGTCCTCACCGTGATCACCGCGCTTCTCATAATCGCCTCGCTGATGCTGGTCGGCAACACGATCCGGCTCTCGATCTACACCCGCCGCCGCGAGGTCGAGGTGATGCGCCTGGTCGGCGCCACCCGCTGGTTCATCCGCTGGCCCTTCATGATCGAGGGGGTCGTGGTCGGCTTCTTCGGTGGCCTGATAGCCATACTTATCCTGTGGCTGGGCAAGCTGACGATCGTCGACCCACTGAGCAACAGCATCGGCTTCCTCGCCGCGCAGAACAGCACCACGCTCTCCTTCCCGGCGCTGGTCGCGATCCTCTTCACCGCCGCGGTGCTGGTCTCCGCGGTGGGCTCCGGCGTCACTCTGCGCCGCTTCCTCAAGGTCTGAGCGACGCGTGAGCGTCGCGCGGACGCTGGGCCTGACGGCTGCGCTGCTCTTCATGCTCGCTGCCGGGCTCTGGATCGGCGGCCACCCGGCGAAGATGCCATCGGTCCTGCGCGACCTCTTCGTCGACGAGTCGGCCGGTCTGACCGCCGAAGCGACCGAGCTGATCGAAGACAATTACTACCGGCCGGTCTCGCAGGGTAAGCTGATCGATTCCTCGCTCGGCGGCATGGTGCGCGGGCTGCGGCGTCGCTATCACGATCGCTTCTCCGACTACTTCTCAGCACAGACGCTGACCCGCTTCGACGAAGAAATCCAGGGACGCTTCTCCGGCGTGGGGCTGAGCGTGACCGAAGTCAAGGCCGGTCTGCGGGTGGTGCGCGTGTTCAAGCACTCGCCCGCCGAAGGCGCCGGGATAGAGGTCGGCGAGACGATCGTCTCGGTGAACGGCGACTCGATCGCCGGCGTCGACTCCAGTACGGCGACGGCGCGGATCAAAGGCCCGGAAGGGACCGAGGTGACCGTTGGCGTGCGCGACCCGAAAAGCGGCAAGACGCGCCAGGTCCGCCTCACCCGCGCGCAGATCTCGTTGCCGGTGGTCAGCAGCGGGCTGAGGACGGTGAGCGGCGAGAAGCTCGGTTACGCGCGGCTGGCGGCCTTCAGCGAAGGCGCCGACCTCGCCCTGCGACGGGCCGTACGCAAGCTGCAGCAGCAGGGGGCGGGGGGGCTCGTGCTCGACCTGCGCGGCAACGGCGGCGGCCTGCTCGAGGAGGCGGTGCTGACGGCGGGTATCTTCCTGCCGAAGGGGGAAGTCGTCGTCACGACCGATTCCCGCACCCAGGGTCACGCCGTATACGAGACCAAGGGCGGAAACCTGCCGCGGCTGCCGATCGTCGTCCTGATCGATCACAACACCGCCTCCGCGGCGGAGATCCTCACCGCTGCCCTGGCCGAGGACGCCGGCGCGAGGACGGTTGGCACCCGTTCCTACGGCAAGGGGGTCTTCCAGCAGGAGATCGATCTCTCCAACGGCGGCGCCCTGAAGCTGACGGTGGGCGAGTACTTCACGCCAGACGGGACCAACCTCGCCGGCAAGGGGATCCATCCCGATGTGCGGGCTCGCGATCTGCCGGGGACCAGCCGGGACGAGGGTCTGGAACGTGGACTCGGGGTATTGGCCGCACAGTGAGTGAGAGCCCCAAGCGCGACTGGCGCTATCACCGGGAGCGACAGCGGTCGCGTGGCCGCAGCCGGCGGCGCGAAGCGCCAAAGACCGCGCGCGATGCGGTCGAGGGGCTGCTGCGCGAGGAACTGGGTGGGCGGGGCTTTGCCGCGGCGCTCGAGGTCGAGGCGGGGCGGGCGGGCGACGCGGCCGAATCGCGCAGCGGCCCACGGCGCGATCTGACCGCCTTGCCGACCTTCACCGTCGATCCGGCGACCGCGCGCGACTTCGACGACGCGATCTCGGCCCAGCGCGAGGGGGAGGGAATGCGGCTCTGGATCCACATCGCCGACGTCGCCGCCCACGTGCCACCCGGCTCGCCGCTCGATCTCGAGGCGAGGCGGCGTGGCAACAGCACCTACGCCCCGGGCGCGGTCGAGCCGATGCTGCCGCACGCGTTGAGCGAGGAGGCCTGCAGCCTTGCGCCGGGTGTGGAGAGGCTCACGGTGACGGCGGAGATCGAGCTCGATGCCGACCGCAAACCGGTCAGTGCCGTCTTCTACCGCAGCCGCATCCGCTCCGATGCGAGGCTCGACTACGACGAGCTCGACGTGGTCTTCGCGGGCAGGGCCGAAGCGCCGGACGTGGTCGCCGAGTCGCTGGCGGTCGCCCGCGAGGCCGCGGCGGCGCTGGGCGAGCGGCGCGGCACGACGAGCCTCGACGTCGAGTCCTTCGAGCCCGAGTTCCGCTTCGACTCGCGCGGCGACGTCATCGGCGCTCGCGCCGTCGCCCAGACCGAGTCCCACCGCCTGATCGAGCGGCTGATGATCCTCGCCAACGAGCAGGTGGCTCAGCTCTTGGAGCGCAAGCGGGTGCCGGCGATCTACCGCGTTCACGCTCGGCCGGATCCGCCGCGGATAGAACGGCTGATCGCGCAACTGCACGAGCTCGAGATCCCGACGCCGCCACTGCGCGGCACGCCCGCGCCGAGCGAGGCGGCCGAGCTTGCGGCTGAGGCGAGCCGCCTGGTGATGAAGGAGGCTGCGCGACGCGGGCACGGTCGCGCCGCGTATACAACGCTTGTGCTGCGTTCCCTCAAACAGGCTCAGTACAGCGAGCGCAACAGCGGCCACGCCGGGCTCGGCAGCGCCGCCTACTGTCATTTCACCTCGCCGATCCGGCGCTACCCGGACCTCGTCGTCCACCGTGCCCTGCTGGCTGCGCTGGGCGAGGGCGAGCTGGCACCGAGCGCTGCCGAAGCGCGCGAGGCTGCCTGGCACTGCAGCGAGCGTGAGCGCGAGTCGATGCGCGTCGAGCGGCGGGCCGACGACATCTGCGCCGCTTTCCTGCTCGAGCGCGAGCTGCGCGAGCGAGGCGCAGGAACGAACGCTGCATCTGCCCCGCATGGCGTGGTCGATGCAGCACTCGTCTTCGCGGGCGAGGTTTCGGGGCTGATCCGCGCCGGCGCCTTCGTCGGCTTCGGCGGCGAGCTCGGCGATGTTTACGAGGGCTTCCTGCCGGCCCGCCGCCTGGGTGGGGCTGAGCGCTTCGAGCTGAACGAGAGCGAGACGGCGCTGGTCGGCCAGGAGTCCCGTCGCAAGCTGCGGCTCGGCGATCCGATATCCGTCCGGGTGGGTGGGGTTGAAGCAGCACGCGGTCGAGTCGAGCTGGAGCCTGTGGATGGCTAAGAAGGGGAAGAAACGCGCGCCAGCCTCGGGCGACGTTGCCACCAACCGTCGCGCCCGGCACAAATTCGAGTGGATCGAGAAGGTCGAGGCCGGCATCGTGCTGCGTGGATCGGAGGTCAAGTCGCTGCGCAACGGCAAGGCCCAGATGAGCGATGCCTACGCCCTGGTCGCCGATGGCGAGGTGTGGCTGCGCAATCTCCACATCCCCCCCTACGAGCCGGCCAGCCGCGAGAACCACGAGCCCGAGCGACCGCGCAAGCTGCTCCTGCACCGGGCTGAGATCGAGCGGTTGGTCGGCAAGACGGCGGAGCGCGGCCTCACCCTGATCCCGACCAGGATCTACTTCAAAGGCCCGCGAGCGAAGGTCGAGTTGGCTCTCGCGCGCGGAAAGGAGGGTCGCGATCGCCGCCGCGAGATCGCGGCACGCGACGTGCGGCGCGAGGTCGAGCGCGAATTCAAAGGCAGAATGAGGTAGCTTCGGGTTTCAGCATGATCATGGCCAACTTCGTCAGCGACCATGTCGAGTACTTCGTCGCCGGACTGGTGGTGGCAATTCTGCTTCTGCTGCTGGTGATCAGCGTCGTTCAGCGGCGCAGCAAGGACAAGGCACAGAGGAAGCCGGGACCGGTGGGAGCGCCCCCGCCGCCACAGGCCGTGCCGGGGGCGCAGACCCCCGCAGCTGCGAGCGCCGCCGCACCACCACCACCGCCCCCGGGCCAGCCGCTGAACGCCAAGGCAAAGCGCAAGCTCGCGCGCGAGCAGCAGCGCGCTGCCCGCAGCGAACATCGCAAGCGTCGCGGCGAAGAGGTGAAGCGACGACGCGAAGAACGAGCCAAAAAACGGGTCGAACGAAGCAAAAAGCCAGCTGGCGGCCGCTCGGGGCGCCGAGCGAAGAGGGATGCGGCCAAGGCGGAGCGAGAGCTCGCCGCTGCGCGCGCGGCGCAGGAGAGGGCGCTGTATGAGCAGGAGAGCGCCGCGCAGGCTTCGCAACCGCCCGCGCCGCAGCCGCCGCCGGTCATGCCGACCCCCGTCCCACCGAGCCCCCCTGCTGCAGTCCCACCGCCACCGGCTCCAGTGCAGCCACAGGCGCCCGTCCCGCCGCCCCCGTCCGGATACGACCCTGCCGCCGCCGAACAGCGGGTGCAGGACAAGGTCGCCGAAATCCAGCACGAGGAGGAGCGGATCCGGGCCGAGGCCGACCGTCGCATTGCCGAGGCCGAGAGGCTGCAGCGCGAGGCAGAGGCGAGGCAGGTGCAGGCTGAGACTGGGCAGACGACGCAGAGCATGGCGGCTGTGCCCCCGCCGGCAGCGGCACCTCCGCCGGACATGCAGACGGCGGAGCAACGACTTCAGCAGGAGCGCGAAGCCCAGGAGCGTTCGTTGGCGGAGGCGCAGGAGCGGCTTCGCCAGATCGAGGAGAGGACCAAGGCGGCCGAACGACGAGCCGCCGAGGCAGAGCGCCTCTCGCAGCTCAAAGCGCAGGAGAACGAGCGTCAGCAGCGCCTGCGCGAGATCGAGGAAAGCGTCGCCCAGGCTGAGCAGCGCGCCCGCGAGGCAGAGCGCCGCGCGATGGAGGCCGAGCAGGCTGTGCTTGGCTCGGTGCGGGGTGGCGCCGCTGTCTCGCTGAACCCCCAGCCGATTCCACCGGGATCGCCGTCGGAGTCGGCGCTCCAGCCCCCCGCTCCACAGCCGCCCCCCGCGCCCACTCCGCAACCGCCCGCGCCGCAGCCGCCGCCCGCACCCCAGCCGCAGCCTGAACCACCATCGATTCCGCCGCAGCCGGGTCCGCCAATGCCACCCGAGCCCGGCTCGGCGCCGCCCCAGCCTCCACCCACGCCGCCCCCTGCGGTGCAGCCTGGCGAGACGATCGAGCTCAACAATGTGACTTTCGAGCAGCTACGCGGTCACGGGCTGTCGGTCACCCAGGCGACCCGCCTGCTCGCTCACCGCGAGCGAGTCGGCCGTTTCCAGTCGATCGACGAACTCGATGAGATTCCGGGCCTGCCCAGGGAGTTCGCTGAAGATTTGAAGCGGCGCTCACGCGTCTAGAGCTCTACAGGCCGTAGGCTTCGAGCAGCTTCAACCAGATCTCGGAGCGCGTTGGATATGCCGCTACGGCATGGCGTAGCCGGTCGAGCGGGACTTCGCCGACGATGGCAATCGTTGCAGCATGGAGGAAATCGGCGGTCTCGAAGCCGGTGAAGGTTGCGCCGACGATGGTCTTGGTCTTCTCATCGATGACCAGCCGCGAGGTTCCGCCCGTGCCCTTTCCCTGAAAGCTGGCGCCGGCCGTACCGTCGGTGGGGACGTCGACTGCCTTTGCGTCGATTCCCGCCTCCTCGGTTTGAGACAGGGTCTTGCCCACCGCTGCCACCTGGGGGTCGGTGAAGGTGACGCGGGGGGAGCCGATGCCTTCGGCGATCGCTTCGACCTGCCGGCCGAGCACGTTCTCGGCGGCGACCCAGGCTTGGTACTTGCCCATGTGGGTGAAGAGGGCGCGGCCGTTGACGTCGCCGACGGCGTACAGCCACTCACGGCTGCCGACCCGCAGGCGATTGTCGGTTTCGAGGTAGCCGTGCTCCCCCGGCTCGACTCCGGCCGAGTCGAGCCCGATCTCCTTGGTGCGTGGCACGCGGCCGATCGCGATCAGGAGCTCTTCTGCTTCGGCACGACTGCCATCGCTCAGCTCGACCACCACACCAGCGCCACCGGAGGAGACACGCTTGGCGAGCACGCCGGTGCGCACGTCGATCCCGTAGCTGTCGCGCAAGGACGCGGCGACCTGCTCACCGGCGAAGGGCTCCTCGCGCGGCAGCAGACGCTCCTCGTCCTCGATCAGGGTCACCTTCGTTCCCAGGGTCGACCAGGCCTGGGCAAGCTCCGAACCGACCGGGCCGCCGCCGAGGACGACCATGCTCTCCGGCACCCGTTTCGAAGTGGTCGCGTCGCGGTTGTTCCAAGTCCGCACCGAGTCGAGCCCGTCGATCGGCGGCATCGCCGCGCCGCTGCCGGTGGCGACGACGACGGCCCTGGTGGCGACCAGCGTCTCCGCGTCGACGGCGACGTGACGCTCGCCGTCGAGCCTCCCCTCACCGCGGAAGAGCACGATGCCCCGTTTTTCCAGCCAGGGCAGCTGGCCCGAGTCGTCGAGCTCGTGGATCACCTCGTCGCGACGGTCGAGCACCGCCTGCGGGTCGAGCTCGCCGGTAACGGCGGCGCTGACGCCGGGCACGCGGCGCGCCTCAGCCAGCAGCTCGCCGGGCCGCAGCAGCGCCTTCGAAGGCATGCAGGCGTAGTAGGAGCACTCGCCGCCGACCAGGTGGCTCTCGACGATCGCGACCGAGAGCCCGCCGTCGGCGAGCCGACCCGCGCAGACCTCGCCCGGAGCGCCGGCGCCGATCACGATCACATCGAATTCGCGCTCCGACATCCAGGTCAGCGTACAATTGGAAGCCACATAGCACGGGGGCGACAGGCTTCGATCTGGTCGATCCGTGCGAACGGTCGCAGGACGAGGTTGCCGGAGGCCTCGTTAAACACCGGCACCAACCAATACGTGCGGACCATGAGTTCGCCCTCGCTGCTTAGTTAGATCTAAGTGAGTGAGAGTCGGCCCTCTCCCGCCCGCGGAGGGGGGCACCGGCTTCAATTGCGGGCTTACCCGGGCGGATCGCCCCGTCCGCCAGGGGAAATCAAAGAGGGCTTTGTCTTCCGCAGTGCCCGCCGGCGCGGACCCCGGGAGACGAGACTCAAGCGCCGGCTAAACCTGTAGAAGCCTTCGCGCTACGACCAGAGACGCCGGTTCAATTCCGGCCGCCTCCACTGATGGACCGCTACGTCGCCTTCCTGCGCGGGATTGGGATTGGGCGAGCTGCTTGGATATGAGGTGCCGGTCTTCCTGCGCTCGGCGGCGCAGGTGCTCGCGATCTCCTCGCACGAGCCGTTCGGGCAGGAGCACGTCGAAGCCTCGAAGGGGAGCACTTCGGCTAGGGGGTCAGTGTCGGTCGAACCGGTGAAGGACGCGAGAGCGCATCATGCCGCCGCCGTAGGCGGCTGTGCGCGCGCGGGTGGCGCGCGAAGTGAAATCTCTGTTACGAGTTCGTCGTGATTGACGCGGAGAGCTGGGGTGGGGTGCTGAGGGTCTGGAAGACGACGCAGTAGCGCTCGGTCAGCTTCAGCAGCGTGTCGAGCTCTTCTTCGCTGGCGTCCGCGTCGAGCTCGAAGCTGAGGCGGATCGCGCGGAAGCCAACCGGGGCCTCGCGGTCGACCGCGAGGGTGCCGCGGAAGTCGAGCTTACCCTCAGCACGGATCTTGCCTCCTGCGACCGCGATGCCCAGCGAGGTGGCGACCGCCCGCAGGGTCACACCGGCGCAGGCGACCAGCGCCTCGAGCAGCATGTCGCCTGAGCAGAGCAGCGAGCCGTCCCCGCCGGAGGCCGGGTGTAGGCCAGCCTCAGCCAGCGCCCGTCCGGTGTCGACCGAGCAGGAAACGCCTTCGCCGAGGTTGCCGCTTGCCTTCAAGGTGACGACGGCCGCCTCCGGCTCCTCCGCGTAGCGCTCCTTCAGCGGCGCCTGGATCGCCCTCAGTGCGTCACGGTCCACGTCTTAAGGCTACGCGGCCAGGGACGTGCCGGTGCTGAGAGGCCCCATATAGGGCACTGTTCCACCGGCACGTCGAGGTAGGGTCGGGCTGTGGGCGACGTCTTCTTCCTCGCGTTCCTCGCTGCGCTCTATCCGACGCTGCTCGCGGCGACGACGGTGATGCTGATGCTGCCGCACCCAAAGCGGCTGCTGCTCGGTTACCTGTTGGGGGCGGCGATGACCAGCGTCACCGTCGGCCTCGTCATCGTCTTCACCCTGCGCCACTCGGGCCTGGTGCAGACGACGAAGACGACGCTTGGGCCTGGCGCCGATATCGCCCTCGGCTGCCTGGCCCTGGCGATCGCCCTGGTGCTCCATTCCGGGCGGGACCAGAAGCTGATCGAGCGGCGCCGCGAGCGCAAGGCGACGAAGGGTCCACAGGGGCCGCCCCGCTGGCAGCAGGCCCTCGGCCGCGGATCGGCGCGAACCACCTTCGTCGTCGGCGCCCTCCTCACGCTGCCCGGCGCGACGTACATCACCGCCCTGTACCGCATCTCCGACGAGAATCTCGCCGACCCGGTCACCGTCGCCGTCGTCCTCGCCTTCAACGTGATCATGCTGATGCTGCTCGAGATCCCGCTGCTGGCCTACACCTTCGCCCCCGAATGGACGCCGAAAGCAATCGAGCGCTTCAAGCTCAAGCTGCGCGAACGCGGCCGGGTCTGGGCGGTGCGCGTCGCGGCGGTTCTCGGTCTGCTGATGATCGCGCGCGGCGTGATCACGCTGCTCGCCTGAGCCACGCGGCTTCCTCCGGCGCTCTCTCTCGTAACGTAGGCGACCGCATGGCGATTGCGACCGCAACCTCCCTCGACGTCCACATGGGCGGCGAGCTGCTGTTCGCGGGTGTCTCCTTCAAGCTCGAGCCACGCGAGCGGATGACCCTCTCCGGTCGCAACGGGGCCGGCAAGTCGACCCTGCTGCGGCTGCTGGCGGGCGAGCGCAGCCCAGACGCCGGCAGCCTGGTCGTGCAGAAAAGCGCGCGCGTCGCCCTGCACGACCAACGGCCGCCGCGCGAGACAGCGACCTCGCTGGGGGAGTACGTCTTCTCCGGCCGCGCCGAGATGATCGAGACCGAGGCCGAGCTCGAACGGCTGGAGGCGGCGATGGCGGACGGCGACGCCAGCGAGGGAACCCTCGCTGCCTACGCCGCCGCCCAGCAGCGGCTCGAGCACGGCGGCGGCTACCGCTGGCGCGACGGCGTCCTTGCCGTCCTGCGCGGACTGGGCTTTGGCGGCGAGGAGGCCGAGCGACAGCTCGCGACCTTCTCCGGCGGTGAGCTGACCCGCGCCTCGCTCGCCCGGGCGCTCGCCACGCGACCCGACCTGCTGCTGCTCGACGAGCCGACCAACCACCTCGACATCCCCTCGCTGGAGTGGCTGGAGCGTTACCTGCAGGACCTCGACGCCGCCGTCGTCCTCGTCGCCCACGACCGCTGGTTCCTCGAGGCCGTGGGCACCTCGGTGCTGGAGCTGGAGGCAAGGCGGGCACGCTTCTTTGCCGGTCCCTGGCACGCCTGGCGCAAGGAACAGGCGGCACGCGAGATCGCCCGCGGCAAGGCGATCGAGCGCCAGGAAGCCGAGATCGCCCGCATGGAGCGCTTTGTCGAGCGCTTCCGCTACAAGGCGACCAAGGCCCGCCAGGCGCAATCGCGGCTGAAGCAGATCGAGAGGATCAAGCGCGACGGGGTGGAGGCCGAGCAGCGCGACCGCCGCAACCTGCGCTTCTCCTTCGTCCCGCCGGAGCGGCCCGGCCGTGTCGTGCTGAAACTGGTCGGGGGGAGAATCGAGGTGCCCGGCCGCACCCTGCTCGCAGACGCGCGGCTCGAAGTCGAGCGCGGCGAGCACGTCGTTCTTGTCGGCCCCAATGGCGCCGGCAAGACCACCTTGATCGAAACCCTCGCCGAGCGGCGCGAGCCCGCGGCCGGTTCGGTGCGACTCGGCCACAACGTCAAGGTCGGCTACCTCTCCCAGCATGCCGACAGCGCCGCGGGGGAGGGGTCCGTGCTCGACGCGGCACAGCGTGAGACTGGACTCAGCGGCCAGAAGGCGCGCGACCTGCTCGGCGGTTTCCTCTTCTCCGGCAGCGACGTCGAGAAGCAGCTGAGCGACATCTCAGGCGGCGAGCAGCGACGGCTCTCGCTGGCGATCCTCGTCGCTTCCGGCGCCAACGTGCTGATCCTCGACGAGCCCACCAACCATCTGGACATCGAGAGCCGCGAGGCACTCGAGGACGCGCTGCTGGCCTTCGAGGGCGCCGTCGTCCTCGTCTCCCACGATCGCGCGCTGCTGGAGGCGGTGGGCACGCGCACCCTCGTCTGCGAGGACGGCGAGCTGCGCAGCCACCAGAGCGGCTGGGCCGCCTACCAGCGCGAGCGCGACGAACGCGAGGCGGAGGCGGCGGAGGCGGTGCAGGCCGCCAAGCCGGCGCCCCAGTCGGCCAGTGGCCGCAATGCCGGTCGCGCGGCGAAGAAAGCGGCGCGCAAGGCCGGACGCCTCGCCGAGCGGATCGAGCAGGCCGAGGCCGAGCTGCGCGAGCTCGAGGAGGAGCTCTCGGACCCGGAAGCCTGGTCGAGCCCGGGGCGCGCTGAGCGGGCGGAAGCGCGGCATGCCGAGGCGAAGCGGGCTGTCGCGGAGCTCTACGAGCAGTGGGAAGCGGCTGAAGCCGAGGTCAGCGCAGCGGCCGATCGAGCCTGACCACGGTTCCCCTGCCCGGAGCCAGGGTGATGTTGCGCACCTTGGCCTTTTCCGGCTTCGGGTCGGGCGCGCTGAGCTCGGCCCGCTCGAGGATGGCCCGCAGCACGATCCGCATCTCGTACTCGGCGAAGGCGGCGCCGATGCAGCGGCGCACGCCGCCGCCGAAGGGGATCCAGGCGTAGGTGTCGGCCTTTCCCTCGATGAAGCGCTCGGGCCGGAACTCGTCCGGATTGGGGAAGAGGTCCGCGCGGTAGTGCAGCGCAGCGATCGCCGCCATCAGGAAGGTCCCGGCGGGCAGCTCGTAGCCGCCGATCTGCAGCGGTGCCGTCAGCTTGCGCGCCACGTCGACGAGGACAGGCCGCACCCGCAGCGTCTCCTTGATCGTCGCGTCGAGGTAGGAGTCCTCGCCGGCGAGGACCGAGTCGCGCAGGTTGGCCAGGACGCGAGGGTTGCGCAGCAGCCGCTCCATCGCCCAGGCCAGGCCGGTCGCGGTCGTCTCGTGCCCGGCGCCGAGGATCGTGACCAGCTCGTCGCGCAATTCGGCGTCGCTCATCGGGCTGCCGTCGTCGTGACGCGCGGCCATCAGCAGCGAGAGCACGTCGCCGGACTGCTCGCCCGCGGCGTTCTCGGCGCGGCGCAGGGCGATCTCCTCGTAGATGAAGGCATCCAGGGCCTCGCGTGCGGCGACGAAACGCGACCAGGGACTCCAGCGCCCGAAGCTGCGGCGCAACGGCGGGAAGGCGGTGACCAGGCTCAGCCGCCCGGCGAAGGTCTCGATCAGGCCTTCGAAGCGACCGAGACGATCCTCGTCGTGGACGCCGAAGACGGCGCGCATGATCACCGCCAGGGTGATCCGCTGCGTGTGCGGGCGCAGCGCGAACGGCTCGCCGAGCGGCCAGCTCTCCATCTCGCTCAGGGTCACCTCGCGGATCAGCTCGCCGTAGCGCTGGATCTGCTCGCCGTGGAAGGGCGGCAGCAGCAGCTTGCGCTGGCGCATGTGGGGCGCCTCGTCGAGGGTGAGGACCGAGTTCGGCCCCAGCGCCGGCTCCAGCACCGTCGCGTTGGCCTCGCCCGCATGAGCCTGCTCCGGCGAGGTGGTGAAGAGCTGTTTGACCAGCGCCGGGTCGGCGACGTAGACCAGCCGCTTGTAGAAGGGAAAGGAGACCGTGAAGATGTCTCCGTAGCGGCGCTGGAGCTTGATCAGGAAACCGAGTGGGTCGCGCGCGTAGGCGACCACCTGGGCGCTGGCCGGCAGTCTGGTGCCGGGCGGAAACCGCGGCGGTGAGGCCACGGCCGGTCGCGGGAGAGTCGCTTGCTCCATCCCCAGCACCATACAAAACTGGCTGGTCAGCCAGGATCCTCGTGGAAGCATTTGGGGGTCGATAGCCCCCTAAATGCTTCCTCAGAAGACGATCGTCCGTGCCCCGTCCAGTAGGACCCGGTCGTCGAGGTGGGCCTTGACCGCGCGGGAGAGGACGAGGCGCTCGACGTCACGACCGATTCCGATCAGGTCATCGATCTCGTCGCGGTGGCTGACCCGGGTCACGTCCTGGTCGATGATCGGACCGGCGTCGAGCTCCTCGCTGACGTAGTGGGCGGTGGCGCCGATCAGCTTGACGCCGCGCTCGTGCGCGCGGGCATAGGGGTCGGCGCCGACGAAGGCGGGCAGGAAGCTGTGGTGGATGTTGATCGCCGGCGCTCCCACGCTGCGCAGGAGCTCGGCCGAGAGGATCTGCATGTAGCGGGCGAGTACGAGCAGGTCGATCTCACCGCCCAGCAGCTCCGCCAGCCGCCGCTCGGCCGTCTGCTTGTCGCCGTTCACAGGCACGTGGTGATAGGGGAGGCCCAGCGAAGTGACCTGGTCGGCGTGGTCGGGATGGTTGGAGACGACGCCGACGACCTCGGCGCCGAGCTCGCCGCTGCGCCAGCGCCAGAGCAGGTCGGAGAGGCAATGGTCTTCGCGCGAGACCATGATCACCACGCGCTTGCGCTCGCTCGACTCGGCAAAGCGGTGCTCCATCTGCAGCGGCTCGGCGATCGCGGTCTCGAAGCGGCGGTAGAGCTCATCCCGCTCGTTCTCCGGCGCGGGGTCGAAGGCCATCCGCATGAAGAAGCGGCCCTCGCGGCTGGAGTGCTGGTCGGCGTCGACGATGTTGCGTCCCGCGTCGGCGAGGAAGCCGCTGACGGCAGCGATCAGGCCCGGTTGATCCGGACAGGCAAGCAGCAGGCGCGAGGTGGGAGGCTGGCCGGAGATGCGGGGATGATTGCAGCGTGGGCACGACGAGTCCACGCATCGCGGGGGCGTTGACGGGCTGACGACGCAGGATCGCGTTCAGGCGCCGCGACGGAGAGTCGGGGTTCGTGCGTGAGCTTGTGCGGATGGAAACGCGTTTGTGAGGTCTGTGTGGGCGATCACCTTGCGGGTCAACGAATCCCGCAACGGTCCCGCGCTTGCTCACAAAACGCACATATTCCACACGTACATATCTGATCCCCGTCCTCCTGATCGCGCTCGCACTTCCGGCCGCAGCGCTCGCTGCCCCGGAGGGCGACAACGGCGCTCCGGAGCGGATCGGCCTTGCGCCTGCCCAGCCGGCGGCGATCGCCACCCTGACCGGCCCGGTGGAAGGCTTCCGCCGGGCAATCCGCATAGGCGTCCACCGCATCCGCGTCGCGCGTCACCGCCGCCTCCTGCGGGAGCAGCGTCAGCAGGAAGAAGTGTTCGCAAGCCTCCCGAGCGGCGTCTCCCAGGCAACCCTGGACGCGATTGCAGCCTGCGAGTCCGGCGGCGACCCGACCGCGGTCTCCTCCGACGGCAGCTACCGGGGCAAGTACCAGTTCGACTACGGCACCTGGGAATCGGTAGGCGGCTCGGGCGACCCGGCAGCAGCAGCTGAGCAGGAGCAGGATTACCGTGCCGCGCTGCTCTATACGCAGTCCGGCTCCAGCCCCTGGCCCGTCTGTGGCTAGCGCTCGAGGGAGAGAAGCCGGGGGACGCCCGGTCCTCCTCATACGATGGCTATATGAGCAACGACGCTGTCCCGGCTCCCGAGGGACCGAAGCGGAAGCCTCCAGAGGAGGCGATCGCCGAGGCCAAGGTTCGGGCGCCGACTCGGGGAAATCGGAAGCTGGAGCAGTTCCTGGACGCGGTCAACGGCGACGAGCAGGTGCGGGCCTGGTGGTACATGGCACAGGTCCACGCCGAACGGCTGGGGATGTCGGATCACTCCTGGGTGCACACGCAGATCGTCTTGAACATCGCCCTGCGGCTTCTGCGGCTGCTGGTCAAGGCCGGCGTCGAGCCGGCGGTCGTCGCCGATCACGGGATGTCAGCGCGCGACGCCGAGGTTGTCGTCGCCGGCGGTGCACTGCTGCACGACGTCGGCATGTCGATTCACCGTGCCGACCATGAGGCGTACAGCCTCTTTCTCGCCAACGGCGCCTTGGAGCGGCTGCTATCCGGTCCATACAAGGAGCCGAAGCGAACGATCGTCGCGGCGGAGATCCTGCACGCGATCATCGGCCACCGTCGCCGCGGCGAGCCCTACACGCTCGAGGCTGGGGTCGTTCGGGTGGCGGATGCGCTCGACATGGCCGGGGGCCGCACTCGGATCCCGCTCGAGGCGGGGCAGGAGGGCATCCACTCGATCTCGGCGGCGGCGGTCGACGAGGTGCGGATCGAGGCCGGGGAGGGGCGGCCGGTGCGGATCGAGATCGAGCTCAACAACTCAGCCGGGATCTTCCAGGTCGACGACCTGCTCGCTACCAAGATCCGCGGCACGCCGCTGGACGGCAGGGTGGAGGTGGTCGCCGAGATAAGCGGCGAGTCGGAGAAACGACTGCTGTCCGGCTTCAGGCTGGACTAACCGAGGCGTTGCAAGGTCTGCTTGCGCATTTCCTTGCGCTTCTCGAGCCGGCCCTGGATCAGCGACATGACGATGACCAGAATCGCGAAGAAGGCGATTACGCCAAAGCAGAAGAAGGTCACCGTCTTGTCGGTGGTCGGCCCGGCAAGGCCCACGCCGTTCTCGGCCAGCGCCGCAGGCGCCACGACCAGCAGCATCGTCAGCGCCGCGAGCAGGGCAGCGGCGACACGCAAGTTTCGCGAGGAACTGGCCATAGCGGGCAATCTAGCGCAAGAGCCGGGCATCCCCTGGAGGAAACATTGGAGCCCTTTTCGGCAAGAGCCCTCTGAAACGGTTCCAATGCGGGTTTCCGCAGGGGGATGCCCGGCTCTTGCGCTCTGGTCGCTTCAGGCTCTCTTTAGACACTGCCATAGCATGCGCCGCCATGTCTGAGCTAGAGGCCTTGCTGCTGGGGATCGTCCAGGGGCTGACCGAGTTCCTGCCGATCTCCTCCTCCGGCCACCTGATCCTGGTCCCGTGGCTGCAGGACTACACGTTTCTGCTCGACAACGAACATTTCAACAAGACCTTCGACGTTGCCCTGCACGTCGGCACCCTGGTCGCGGCAATCGGCTACTTCCGCTACGAGGTGGTTGCCTTGATCCGCGGCTTCGTCGAGACGCTGCGGCAGCGGGCGATCGAGACGCCGGTGCAACGGCTCTCGGTGGCGATCGCCGTCGGCACGATCCCCGCCGCACTCGCCGGCGGCCTCGGCGCCAGCTTCTTCGAAGAAACCCTGGGCGAGCCCTGGATGGTGGCCGTGCAGCTGATCGTCTTCGGCGCCCTGCTGCTATACGCCGACCGCCTGCCCCAGCGCAAGTCGCTTGAGCAGTCCTCGGTCAAGGACGGCCTCTACATCGGTCTCGCCCAGATCCTCGCCCTCGCCCCCGGCACCTCGCGCTCGGGCATCACGATCACCGCCGCCCGCTACCTCGGCCTCGACCGCGACGCCGCCGCCCGCTTCTCCTTCCTCCTGCTGATCCCGGTCGTCACCGGCGCCGCTCTGTACAAGGGCGCCAGCGCGGCCCACGAAGGCCTGCCGAGCGGCGTCGTCGGCCCGATGATCGTCGGCACGATCGCCGCCGCCGTCTCGGGCTATCTGGCGATCGCCTTCCTCCTGCGCCTGGTCAGGACCTCCAGCTATGCGCCCTTCGTCTACTACCGCTATGCGGTCGGCGTGATCGTCCTGTTGATCATCGCAACGGGTCTCCGTCCCGCAACCTTCTAGGAGCCGGTCCCACAAAGAGCAAGCGGCCCAGGGCAGGTGGGCCGCTTGCGACGAGAGAGGAGTCTCGTGAGGACTTGATCTTGGCGGCAGCACGGGTGTCGCGGGTGAACATTCCGATAAAGCTTGGAGACGCCTGCGGCCGGCGTTCCCGCAAATTACGGCAATCAACCTGTGAAAATCCTGTGAAAGCAGGGATTTCGCTCACCCTTCCGACGGCCCGTGTGCATACAATCGCCTTGTCTGACGGGTGTGGGCAGCTTCTGACAGGTACCCGTCCGCCACAGCGGCGCCGACAACGTGAACTCACAGCAGACCATCAGGCTCGCGGTTATCGACGACGACAGCGGTTTCGTCACGGTGCTGGCGAAGCGCACGGAAGCTGCGGGCTGGCAGCAGCGCACGCTTGCCGGTGCGATCCCGCCGGAGGAGCTGGTGGCGATGAAGCTGAACGCGCTGCTGGTCGACCCGGCCGTGCTTGGCGAAGACGCCTGGGCCTACCTGGAGCGGGTATGCGGGATGCTCCCCGATCTCGGCGTTGTCATCTGCACCGGCCGCTCAACCGTGGCGCAGCGGGTCCGCGGTCTGCGACTCGGCATCGATGACTGGATCACCAAGCCCTGCCATCCCGAAGAGGCGATCGCCCGGCTGGAAGCGGTTTCCCGTCGCCGCCGCCGCGCCCGTCCTCAGGTCGAAGCCGGGCCGGTGGTCGCCGGTGAGCTGGAGATCCGCTCCGATCGCTTCCAGGCCTTCGTCGGTGATGTCAGCCTCGATCTGACCCGGCGCGAGTTCGAGCTGTTGCAGCTGCTTGCCGATTCCCAGGGCCAGGTGCTCGAGCGCGAGGCGATCTATCAGCGCGTCTGGGGTTACGCGATGGCCCACGGCGACCGCTCGGTTGACGTCTTCATTCGCAAGCTGCGGCAAAAGCTGGAGAAGCTCTCACCTGGCTGGGGCTACATCCACACCCACTTCGGTGTCGGCTACCGCTTCGACCCCGAGCCGGTTGACGGCGCCGCGCTTGCCTCTCCAGGCGATGAACGTGCTCCGACGGTGGAGCCGCTCAGCTCCGACCTGACCGCCGCCTGAGCGGCCGTTTCTTTTCTTTACATCTTTTTCACATCCTCGATACAGCCGGGTAACAAGCTGTCCGGGAGCCGCTGAGAGTGTGACTCACGAGCGGCCGCATAGGCCTGTCTTCGTGCCAAACGACAAAAAGGAGTTCATGTGAGTCCCTCGAGATGGTTGGCAGTCATCGTCGCCCTGGCGGTGCTGGCCGTCGGCGTCGCCGCCTGCGGCAGCAGCGACAGCGGCAGCTCGTCCGGCGAACTCTCCGGCCAGATCGCCGGCGCCGGTTCAAGTGCCCAGCAGGCGGCCCAGGAAGCGTGGATCGCCAACTTCGAGAATGAAAACTCAGGGGTGACGATCTCCTACGACCCAGTTGGCTCTGGCGGCGGTCGTGAACAGTTCATCGCCGGCGGTACCGCCTTCGGCGGCAGCGACACGCCGCTCTCCGAAGACGAAGGCGAGCTCAAGGGAGCGACCGAACGCTGCAAGCCCGGTGAGCTGATCGAGATCCCGGACTACATCTCGCCGATCGCGATCGTCTACAACCTGCCGGAAGTCGAATCGCTGCAGCTCTCGCCCGACACGCTGGCGAAGATCTTCAACCAGGAAATCACCAGCTGGGACGACAGGGCGATCGCCGCCGACAACCCTGGCGTCGAACTGCCCAGCACGCGGATCACGCCGGTCAACCGCTCCGACGAGTCGGGGACGACGGAAAACTTCACCGACTACCTGTCGAAGGTTGCGCCTGAAGTCTGGACGCACGAAGTGAGCGGCGACTGGCCGGTCAAGGGCGGTGAGGCCGCGCAGGGCACCTCTGGTGTGGTCGAAGCGGTCAATGCCGGCGAAGGAGCGATCGGTTACGCCGACGCCAGTCAGGCAGGCGAACTCGGCATCGCCAAGATCAAGGTCGGCAAGGAATACGTCGCCCCGACCGCGGCGGCCGCGGCGAAGATCCTCGAGGAGTCACCTGAAGACAGGGAAATCAGCAAGGGCAAGGACGTCTTTGCCTTCGAACTCGACCGCAAGACCGAATCGCAGGGCACCTACCCGATCGTGCTGGTCTCCTCGTTGATCGCCTGCACCAAGTACGGCTCGGCCGACGAAGCGGCGATCGTCAAGGCGTATTTCGAATACGCGATCAGCCCCGAAGGGCAGGAAGCGGCTGCCGAAAACGCCGGCTCCGCGCCCCTCTCGGACTCGCTGCGCAAGAAGATCATGCCGGCCGTGGAAGCGATCGAAACCGGTTCCTAGGCAGGGGGAAGGTTGGAGTCCGTGAACGCAACCGGGGTCTCGCCGCTCGCCGCGGCGGGACCCCGGCGTCGTTGGGGGGACCGGATCTTCTCCAACCTGGTGCTCACGGCGGCGATAGCGATTCTCGCCCTGCTTGCCGGGGTGGCGTTCTTCCTTCTGATCGAGTCGCTGCCCGCGGTCGGCGCCTCACCCGCCGAACTGCCGGAGGGCAAGAGCCTGGTCGACTACATCGCCCCGCTCGCCTTCGGCACCGTCCTCGCGGCGACGATCGCCGTTGTCATTGCCGTGCCGCTGGCGATTGCGGTGGCGCTCTTCATCAGCCACCTCGCACCGCGGCGGATTGTGCTCGCGCTCGGCTTCCTCGTCGACCTGCTGGCGGCGATCCCCAGCATCATCTACGGCCTCTGGGGCATCTTCGTGCTCGGCCCTGCGGCGGTGCCGGTGATGCAGTGGCTGGAAGAAAACCTCGGCTTCATCCCCTTCTTCGAGGGTCCGGCCTCGGCGACCGGACGGACGATGCTCGTCGCCGGCCTCGTCCTCACCGTGATGATCCTGCCGATCGTCTCCGCCGTCGCCCGCGAGGTCTTCTCGCAGACGCCGCGCAAATTGCAGGAAGGGGCGCTGGCACTGGGCGCCACCCGCTGGGAGATGATCCGAATGACGGTGCTGCCCTTCGGCAGGTCCTCGATCATCAGCGGGGCGATGCTCGGCCTCGGTCGGGCACTGGGGGAGACGATGGCGGTGACGATCATCCTCTCCGTTTCCGGCATCGTCACCTTCAACCTGATCAGTCAGGCCAACCCCTCGACGATCGCCGCCAACATCGCCCTCGACTTCCCCGAGTCCTCCGGCCTCGCCGTTAACACCCTGATCGCATCGGGCCTCGTCCTCTTTGCCATAACCCTGGTCACCAACCTCGCGGCGCGCAGCATCGTCGCCCGTCAGAACATCCAGTAGATGCAGGCTTCGGCAGAGACCCAATCGCTCCTCGCGACGCCCGTCGGTGGGCGGCTATGGCGCCGCAAGGCGATCAACCGAGTGATGACCGTGCTGATCGTCGCTGCCTTCGTTATCGCCCTGATCCCCCTCTTCTCGCTGCTCTACCAGGTGGTCAAACGCGGGCTGCCCGGCCTCAGCTGGGAATTCTTCACCACCTCACCACGCGGGGTGATCGGCGGCGGCGGCGCCGCCCACGCGATCGTCGGCACGATCGTGATCACCGCTGTGACCGCGGCGATCTCGGTGCCGATCGGGATCCTGGCGGCGATCTACCTGACCGAGTACGACGGTGGTCGCCTGCGTCGTGCGCTGACCTTCTTCGTCGACGTGATGACCGGCATTCCCTCGATCGTCGCCGGGCTCTTCGCCTTCGCCCTCTTCGCGATCTTCTTCGGCCCGGGCATCAGGCTCGGACTGATGGGGGCGGTGGCACTCTCGGTGCTGATGATCCCGATCGTGATCCGCTCCTCCGAGGAGGTGCTGAAGATCGTCCCCAATCAGCTGCGCGAAGCCTCCTACGCGCTCGGCACGCCGAAATGGCGGACGATCGTCAAGGTGGTGCTGCCGACCGCCTTCGCCGGGCTGGTGACGGGGGTGATGATCGCGATCGCCCGCATCGTCGGCGAGACCGCGCCGCTGCTGGTCACCACCGGTGTAGTCGACTCGATCAACAGCAATCCCTTCGAAGGCCGTATGCAGAACCTCGCGGTCTACGCCTATAGCGAGTACCGGACCCCGGGCGTGATGAAACAGGCCTCCTACGATCGGGCCTGGGCGGCGGCGTTGACCCTGATCGCTATCGTGATGATCCTCAACCTCGCAGCCCGCTTCGTCTACCGCCGCTACAGAACCGAGATCCGATAGTGAGCGTTTTAAGAGGCTCAAACCAGTGGAGATAAGGAGACGACGAGCGATGCAAGGAGCCGCAGGCGCGACCCGGGCCGAAGCCGATGCGACCGAAGCGCAGATGTCCGTACCTCAACCGACGACCATGCCCAGCGCAATGCCCGAAGCGCCTGACGCCCGTCAGGCGAAGACGATCCAGACGCGCAGCGTCAACCTCTTCTACGGCGACTTCCACGCGGTGCAGGACGTCAGCGTGACGATCGAGCCGAACAGGGTGACCGCGCTGATCGGCTCTTCGGGCTGCGGCAAGACGACCTTCCTGCGCTCGCTCAACCGGATGCATGAGCTCACGCCCGGCGCCCGGGTCGAGGGCGAGATCACCCTCGACGGGCAGGACATCTACACCAAGGGGATCGACCCGGTTCAGGTGCGGCGCCTGGTCGGCATGGTCTTCCAATCGCCAAACCCGTTCCCGACGATGTCGGTCTATGAGAACGTCGCCGCCGGCCTCACCCTGAACGGTGGGCGGGTGAAGAAGGCCGAGAAGGACGTGATCGTCGAGCGCTCGCTGCGCGGGGCGCATCTCTGGAATGAGGTCAAGGACCGGCTCGACAAGCCCGGCTCCGGGCTTTCCGGCGGTCAACAGCAGCGCCTCTGCATCGCCCGTGCGATCGCGGTCGAGCCGGAGGTGCTGCTGATGGACGAGCCCTGCTCGGCCCTCGACCCGGTTGCGACGCTGGCGATCGAGGATCTGATCGGCGAGTTGAAGAACCGCTTCACGATTGCGATCGTCACCCACAACATGCAGCAGGCGGCCCGCGCCAGCGACGTCACCGCCTTCTTCAACCTGGAGCAAACGGGAAAACCCGGGCGCCTGATCGAGATCGGTCCGACGGAGACGATCTTCACCAGCCCGAGCCAGCAGGCGACCGAGGACTACGTCAGCGGCCGGTTCGGCTGATGCCCGAAGTCGCGCGGGTCGAATACCAGGAGGAACTGGAGCGCCTCGAGGCGAGTGGTCTCGGTGGGTTGGAGATGGTCAGCGCCGCGCTCGAACGGACCCTGGAGGCGATCGAGCACCAGGACGTCGAGCTGGCGCAGCTGGTGATTGCCGACGACGATCGCATCGATGGCCGCTACCTGGAGGTGCACCAGAGCCTGATCACGCTGCTCGCCACGCAATCGCCGGTTGCGACCGACCTGCGCCTGATCTCGGCCCTGCTGCACGTGCTGAAGAACGTCGAGCGGATGGGTGACCAGTGCGTGAACATCTGCAAGATGATCCCGTTGACCGGCAACGAGCCGCCGGCCGACGAGGAGATGGTGAAGCTGATCCTCACCATGGGCCGGCAGACGCGCACGCTGATCAGCCAATCGAAACGGGCCTTCGAGGACCGCAGCGTCGAGATGGCGCGCGATCTGGTCCGCCAGGACGACGTGGTCGACAACCTCAATCGCGAGTGCTTCGGCCTGGCGCTGGAGATCGGCGACGATCCGGACCGGCGTGAGTGGGCGATGACGATGCTCCTGGCGGCGCGGGCGATCGAGCGGATCGGGGACAACGCGGTGGATATCGGCGAGCAGGTCGCCTTCGTCGTCACCGGGCTCTTTCGGGAGTTCGAGGACGCCTCGCATCCGAACGAGTAAAACGACCTCGTTGTCTGGGTTGAGATCCGGAGGGTCTGGGAACATGCAGGCTGAGTCCGAATGCTCTGTGCGGCGATAGATATAGGTTCCAATACGACGCGCCTGCTCGTGGCCGAGCCCGTTGGGGGTCAGCTGAAAAAGACCATGGAGCAGCGGGCTTATACGCGGATCAACAAGGCGATTCGGGATTCGGGGGCTATTCCGGCCGAGAAGGCGCGGGAGGTCGGCGAGGTTGTGGCGACGCAGGTGCGGCTGGCGCGCGAGCTGGGGGCAGAGACAATTCGCGCGGTTGCGACCGCGGCGGTGCGAGAAGCGAGCAATGGCTCTGCCGTCGCGCGGGAGATCGGTGAGGGGGCCGGCGTGCCGGTCGAGATCCTCTCCGAGGAGGAGGAGGGGCGACTCTCGTTCATCGGCGCGACCAAGACGCTGGGGCATCCGGTCGAGGGACGGGTCGGCGTCGTCGACGTCGGCGGCGGCTCGACCGAGGTCATTCTCGGCACTGTTCCCGGTGGGGTGCAGGAGGTGCGCTCCTGGCGGGTCGGCTCAGGCGTCCTCGCCGACGAGCTGATTGCCTCCGATCCGCCCTCGGCAGCCGAGATCCGCAAGGTGCGCGACCGCATCGACGACCTCTTCGCCGGGGTTGAGATCGAACAGCCCGCCCAGGCGGTCGCCGTCGGTGGCAGCGCCACCTCGCTGCGTCGCCTGGTCGGCGCCGTGCTCGAGTACGAGACCTTGGAGCGGGGGGTACGCGTGCTCTGTGGCGACCCCGCGGCGGAGGTTGCGCGGCGCTTCGAGCTCGACCCCGAACGGGTGCGCATCCTCGCCACCGGCGTGCTGCTGCTGGAGAAGCTCTCCGGGCTGCTCGGCCAGCCGCTGCAGATCGGCAAGGGCGGCTTGCGCGAGGGTGTCGTCCTCGATCTGCTCAACGCCAACGGCTCCTCGCCGGCCAAGCTCGCCGCGTAGAGCCTATCCCGGCAGGGGTTTCACTTAACTTTTTCTGAAGACAGTTGTCAGTCTGCCGCGAACGTCGCTGCAGAAAAAGTACAAGATGTTCCACCCCTACCGGGATAGGCTCTTTAGCCTGAGCGGATGGCACGGGCACGCGATGTACCCGGTTTGGATTGTCAGGAGCCATTCGAGGCGGTCGCCGTGCACGTGCTCGAGGTGCGCGCCGCCGAGGTCTTCGAGCACTCGGACGGCGTCCTCGACGTGGAGGACATCGAGCGGCTGCACGACATGCGGGTGGCGACGCGGCGGCTGCGCGCCGCGCTCGAGGTCTTCGCGCCGTGCTTTCCCGCCAAGCGCCATCGCAAGGCGCTGAAGCGCGTGAAGCGTCTTGCCGACGCGCTTGGCGAGCGTCGCGATCGCGACGTCGCGATCGAGTTCCTGAGCGAGTTTTCGGAGCGGGCGCCAGAGGCCGACCGCGCCGCCGCCGCGGCGCTGATCGCCCGCCTGCGCGAGGAGCAGCGCCAGGCGAACGACGAGCTCGCCCCGTACGTCAAGCACAGGGCGCTGAAGAGCCTGCGACGTCGCCTGCGCAAACTGATCAAGGCGGGGGGGCGATGAAGTCGCGCGGGGTGGAGGGCCTCGATCCGACAGCGCCGCTGCGCCCCAACGCGGCGCTGATCGTCCGCACCCGGTTGGACGAGCTGCGCTCGCTCGCCCCGACGGCACTCGAGCCCTCGGCCTCCACGGCGCAGCACGACATGCGGATTGCCGCCAAGCGCCTGCGCTATGTGCTGGAGATCGTCGGCTCCTGCATTGGGCCCGAGGCGAGGGCCGCCCGCGATGCCGCCAAGAATCTGCAGGGAGTCCTTGGCGAGATCCACGACTGTGACGTGATGCTGCCCCGCGCCTGGGGGATCGAGTCGCTGCGCAGCCACCTCCGCGCGCGCCGCGAGCTCCTCTTCAGCCAGTTCCGCGACCTCTGGCGCGAAGAGACCGACAAGGGCACCTGGGTGGCGTTGGAGCGCGCGTTGTAGAGAGGTCAGCGCCGCCAGGCACCGTTGCGGATTTCGGCTTCCAGTGGCGCGTTGCGCAGGTGCGGGCCAAGCCGCTCCATGACCAGGTTTGCGGCTCTCGTCGGCGTATAGTCCGGGGGCACGTCTCTGACCAGCTGGGTCGGATCCGCGGCGAAATCTCGATCGTCGAGCTTTGCGCTCAGATTCACGCTCAACTCCGGAAAAGTAAAGGCGTCCTGGCCCATGTAGTGATGGAGCGCAGCTACGACCATCCGCTCGTCGAGCTCGAGTTGAGTCAGGACCAGCCAGAGGTCGAAGAGGTCGCGCCCCTTGCTCCGTTGGTAGAGGGCGCGAAGCTTGGTCCCCATTAGCTCCTCGATGGCGAAGGTCGAGATCTGACCTTCGCCCCGCCACCAGGGAGATTGCACCGAGAGTGGAAGGGCAATGCGGGGGACAAGCGCATCCGTCTCGGCAATGTTGATCTCGACCTTGACCCGGATGCGGCCGACGCCGGAAGTCGGGTTGGCGTCGAATTTGGCGTGCGCCATCTGGCCGCGAAGGTCGGTGCCATGGTCATTGAGGCCGGTACGGGTGGCGAGCTCACGCAGGGCATCGAGGACGGGCCCCACTGCAGACTTGCTCCGCCGCACGTAGTCCAGATCTTCGGAATAGCGAAGTGGAGTCGGTAGATGGACCTTGTGCAGGCAGGTCCCGCCTCGTAAGGCCAGCTCCCGACCAAGCAGCCTGTCGTTGGCGATCTCAATCATCAAGCGCGAGAGGATCAGATCCTGCTCGACCTGGTTGTCTTCTGGCCATGGGGCCTGTTGTCGCCACGCGATGATGTTTGCCGCTGGGATCAATCCGGTTCCACCGTGCCGTTGATACGCACGCCCCAGGCGGGGTCGACTGACCCCCGAGCCCGATTGCCGGGAATCAGCAGCGCTGGAACTCCCTCCCTCGGCCGTGCGAGCTGCTCGAGCCAAAAGGTGTCGACATCTGAACGAAAGTTCTCCAGCAGCCAGCCCAGCCGTCGTGCGGTTCCACGCCCCCTGCTCGCAGCTAAACGGGCCAGTCGCTCTCCGTCGAGGCCCCCGATGTCCCTCAGCACGGTCGCGACATTGCTCATCCCTCCACCCTCGCGCGGGCGCCACGCCAGGTCCACCAGCGTCATCTCGCGGGTCGCGACGAGATAGGAGCCGGTATGGGAATTCATTTCCGTGCGATCTGCACGCGCGCCGTCGGCGTTCTTGACGAAGTGGAGCCGCACCCTGCCGATCTCGCGATCCTCGAGTTGGCGATCGACAACAACCTGAAACGACTGGGGCGCTTGATGTGCCGCGCCGTGGCGTGCCGCTGCGGATAGGAAGGCGACGTAGTAGGTCCGATCCAGATGACGCATCATCGGATCGATGAACCAGTCGGCAGGCACCACGCCCCAGCTGCGGTACTCGGGTGGGATGACGACATACAGGCCCTGCGCGGGCGAGAACAGCTTTCCCGCCCGCTCGAGTTCGGCCAGGCGCGGATACGCCGTCCGCCTGTCCCGCCCGACCATTTCACTCGCCTCTTCGGTGGTTACCCAGTAGCGACCTTCTCCGATTAGATGGTCGGGTAGAGCCGCTGGGTTGAGTTTAGGTCGATTCATTTGAATGTCCATTCTACGGATATACGTTAGATCTAGGTTGAAATCTATCTTTCATTCATCTAAAAAAAGGCAAACCTACGCTTTATACGTAGATTTGACTTTTCTCTCATGTTACGGAATGTTAACTGCCTGTTCCCCGCAGGTTCACACGTTTTCCCTGCATAGGCGCGAATCTGGAGGTGACCTAATCGATAGATAGAGAGGAAGGCACCGATGGCTTCCCGTGCTGATCTGCATTGCCACTCCACCGCCTCGCAGCTCTCGCGGCTTGGCGTTCAGCGCTCGCTTGGATTGCCCGAGTGCGCGACGCCGCCGCAGGAGGTCTACGAGCTGGCGAAGCGTCGGGGGATGGACTTCGTCACGATCACCGACCACGACACGATCGACGGCTGCCTCGAGTTGGCCGATCGTCCCGATTGCTTTGTCTCCGAGGAGCTGACCGCCCGCTTTGCCGGCGAGCCCCAGGCGGTTCACATCCTTTGCTACGGGATCACTCCCGGGGACCATGAGTGGCTGCAGGCACACGGCGGCGATGTAGAGGCCTGCGCCGCATATCTTCGCGAGCAGCAGATCGTCTGCGCGCTCGCCCATCCCTTCTACAACGTCGCGGCGCCGCTCACCGCGCGGCACCGCCGTCGCCTCGCCGAGCTCTTCCCGATCTGGGAGGTGCGCAACGGGTCGCGGGCGGCGGAGCTGAACATGCCCGCCGTCGTCTACGTCGAAACCCACGGCAGCACAGGCATCGGCGGCTCCGACGACCATGCCGGCGTGGACATCGGTCGCACCTACACCGAGGTGCCGCCGTCTTCCACGCCGGAAGAGTTTCTCGCTCGACTCCGTGCCGGTGAGGCCGAGGCCGGGGGTGAGCAGGGCAGCGCCGCCAAGTGGGCGCACGCCGCGATGGCGCTCGCCACGCGAGCGCTGGTCCTGGACGAGGAGACGTGCCGGGACGGAATGGCGCCGGACCCGGCGGTCGTGCTGAAGATCGCCCAACGCGTGGTCGGTCAGGGGTCCGCCCGCGAGGGGGCGATCGCCGCCGACGTCGGTCCCGACGACGCGCGGGCACTGCTCGATTCCTGGCTCGATTCGATCGGCATCGAGCTGCGCGGACGCGAGCTGCTCGCCTACCTCCAGGCCGAGGATTTCTCGCACGCCGATCTCTACCGCCGTGCCCGTCGCGTGCACGACAGGCGCCTGCGTGTCGCGATCGGCGCGGGCAGCGAGGCGGTCGCCCGCGGCGAGGTCGGCCCGGCACTCGGCGGGCTCTTCGAGGCGCTGCTGCCCGCCATTCCCTATGCGCCGCCCACCGTCTTTCTCGGCAGCGAGAAGGCGAAGCTCGCCGGGCGCTCAGGCGAGCGCCCCCGTGTTGCCCTGATCGCCGACGGGATCGAGGCGATGCACGGTGTGACCCACACGATCGAGCAGATCCGCGAGCGGGGGGTGCCGGGCTTCGAGGTCGAGGTCGTCGGCACCGATCCGGGAGTCGACCGCCGGCTGCCCGCGGCAACCTCGCTGCAGGTTCCCTTCTACGAGGGGATGGCCCTCGGCGTCCCCGGGCTGCCCGATCTCGCCGAGACGCTGGCCGAGGGCCGCTACGACCTCGTCCACGTCACCGCACCGGGCCCCGCCGGCGTCGCCGCCTCCCTGCTCGGTCGCGTCGCCGGCATTCCGCTGGTCGCCAGCTACCACACCGAGCTCGCGACCTACGCCGGTCTGCGCAGCGGCGACGGTGGCCTCGAGGCGATCTCCCGGGCTGCCCTCGGCGCCTTCTACACGGCCCCCTCACGAGTCCTCTCGCCGAGCCCGGCCGCCGACCGTTCGCTGCTCGGCCTCGGCGTCGACGAGAAGCGGATCGATCGTTGGGGGCGCGGCGTCGACAGCGAGCGCTTCGCGCCGCAGAAGGCGGATCGCGACGCCTATCCCGGTGAGCTGCGGGTTCTCTACGCCGGCCGCCTCACCCGCGAGAAGGGGGTCGAGCTGTTGGCCGAGAGCTTCCGGCGGGCACGACGCGCGGAGCCCCGCCTGCACCTGCTGCTCGCCGGCGGCGGTCCGGAGGAGGACGAGCTTCGCGCCTGCCTCGGCGAGCAGGCGACCTTCCTCGGCTGGCTCGATGGCGAGGATCTCGCCCGCGTGTACGCCAGCGCCGACATCTTCCTCTTCTGCTCGCAGACCGACACCTACGGACAGGTGGTCCTGGAGGCGGGTGCCAGCGGCCTGCCTGTGGTCGCCGTCGGCGCAGGCGGACCGGCGGCGCTGATCGAGAATCGTCACACCGGCATCCTCTGCCGTCCCGACGCCGACCACCTCGCTGGCGCCGTCCTGCAGCTCGCCTCCTCGGAGACGCTGCGGCGACGTCTTGGCGAGGCGGCGGTTGGCAAGGCGCGCAGCCGCTCCTGGGAGCGGGCGCTCGAACAGCTTGCCAGCGGCTACCGGCAGGCGCTTGCCGAGACCGCTGCGACGCGGCAACGCACCTCCCGCGCCGCTTGACGCGGGGAGTGGGCTTGGTGCGCCAGTACGATTGGCCAATCGACGATCCGGCCCTCTACTTCAACCGCGAGCTCTCCTGGCTCGACTTCAACCAGCGGGTGCTCGAGCTGGCGGAGGACCCGGAGGTGCCGCTGCTCGAGCGGGTCCGCTTCTGCGCGATCTATGCCTCCAACCTGGACGAGTTCTTCATGGTCCGGGTCGCGGGGCTCTTCGATCAGCTCGACGCCGGAATCGACGCGCGCGGACCCGACGACCTCGCGCCGAGCGCGCAGATCGATGCGATCCAGGCGCGCGTGCTGGAGCTCGACGCGCGCCTGCACAGCTGCTTCGACGGCATCCTGCGCCCGGCCCTCAGGCAGCAGGGGATCCGCATCGTCTCGCTCGAGACGGCCAGCGAGGAGGAGCGGCGGGAAATCGACACGCGCTTCCACGAGCAGGTCTTCCCGGCGCTGACCCCGCTCGTGGTCGGGCTCGGCCGTCCCTTCCCATACATCTCCAACCTCTCGCTCAGCCTCGGCGTGCTGCTGCGCGATCCCGACAGCGGCACCGAGATCATCGCCCGCGTCAAGGTGCCGAAGGAGCTGCTGGGCCGCTTTCTCCGGGTCGGCGAGCGCGACCAGGTCTTCGTGCCGCTGGAGGAGGCGATCGCGGCCAACCTCGACGCGCTCTTCCCCGGCGCCGAGGTCGTCGACCACGGCTACTTCCGCGTCACCCGCGACGCCGACTTCACGATCTCCGACGAGGCCGACGACCTGCTGCAGGCGGTTCAGGACGAGCTGCGCCGTCGCCGCTTCGGCGAGGTCGTGCGGCTCGAGGTGGCCGCCGGGATGAACCCGAAGCTGCGCGGTCAGCTGATCGACGCGCTGCGACTCGAAGACCGCGAGGTCTACGACGTCGACGGCCTGATCGACCTCGCCGACCTCGGCGACGTGGTCGATGCCGCCGGCAGCCATCCCGAGCTGCGCTACGAGCCGTGGACGCCGGTCACCCAGCCGCGCCTGCAGGGGGAGGACGAGGAGCCGGTCGACATATTCGCCGCGATCCGCCAGGGGGACATCCTCGTCCACCACCCCTATGACTCCTTCGCCAGCTCGGTGGAGCGCTTCGTCGTCCAGGCCGTCGCCGACCCCGACGTGCTGGCGATCAAGCAGACGGTGTACCGGACGAGCGACGACTCGCCGCTGGTGCCGGCGCTGATTCGCGCCTCCGAACGCGGCAAGCAGGCCGTCTGTATGGTCGAGCTCAAAGCCCGCTTCGACGAGGAGGCGAACATCCACTGGGCCAAGTCGATGGAGGAGGCTGGCGTCCACGTCGTCTACGGCATCCCCGGCCTGAAGACGCACGTCAAGGCGATCCTCGTCGCCCGCCGCGAGGGCGACCGGGTGCGCGAGTACGTCCACATCGGCACCGGCAACTACAACCCGACCACCGCCCGCCTCTACACCGACTTCGGCCTGTTCACGGCCGACCCGGAGGTCGGCGCCGACGTCGCCGAGATGTTCAACTTCCTCACCGGTTACGGCCGGCCGGCCGAGTACCGCAAGGTGCTGGTCTCGCCAACGACGATGCGCGACCGGATCGTCGCCGAGATCGAGGCGACCGTCGCCGCCCATGAGGCCGGCGAGGAGGCGCGGATCGCGCTGAAGATGAACGCGCTGGTCGACGCCGGCTGCATCCAGGCGCTGTACGAGGCCTCGCGGGCGGGGGTGAGGGTCGACCTCAACGTGCGCGGCGTCTGCTGCCTGCGGCCGGGCGTGTCCGGGGTCTCGGAGAACATCCGCGTCGTCTCGGTGGTCGGTCGCTTCCTCGAGCACTCGCGGATCTACGCCTTCCAGCGCGGCGAGGAGACCCGGGTCCTGACCGGCTCGGCCGACCTGATGCCGCGCAACCTCGACAGCCGGGTCGAGCTGGTCACGCCGATCGAGGACGCCGAGCTACGGGCCGAGATGCTCGACGTGCTGGAGCGCTGCTTCGCCGACAACGCCAACGCTTGGGAGCTCTCGGCCGACGGTGTCTGGAGCCGGCGCAGCGCCCCCGAGGACGAGCGGCGCAGCGTCCAGCGCGAGCTCTGCGAGCGCTACGGCGCCCGCGCCGCCGAGCAGTACGCTGCGGCCGCCGGATAGGCCGGGAGCGGCGCCCGGCGGAGTCGGCGCCGACCACTAGGATGGGCCCGTGGTTCGCCTCTCGCTCCTGCCGCGCGACAGCGTCTTCTTCGACCTCTTCATCGAGGCGGGGCAGAACACCCTCCACGCCGCCCGCCTGCTCGACGAGATGATGGGCAAATGGCCCGACGAGGGCGACCTCTCGCGGGAGATCCTCAAGGCCGAGCAGGAGGGCGACCGGATCACCCACGACATCGTCAAGCGGCTCAACTCGACCTTCGTGACGCCGATCGACCGCGAGGACATCTATGGCCTGGCGACCCAGATGGACGACATCGTCGACTACACCGAGGAAGCCGCCGACCTGCTCGGGCTCTACCAGATCGAAGCGCCGATGGCGCAGGCGCAGGCGCTGACCAAGGTGCTGGTGGGCGCCTGCGAGCAGCTCGCCGGCGGGCTCGAGCACCTGCGTGAGCTGAAGGGACTGGACGGCTACTGGATCGAGATCCATCGGCTGGAGAACGAGGGCGATCGAATCTCCCGCGACGCGGTCGCCTCACTCTTCTCCAACGGCATCGATCCGATGGTCGTGATCCGCTGGAAGGACATGTTCGCCGTGCTGGAGAACGCGATCGACTCGACCGAGACCGCGGCGCAAATTCTCGAGGGCATAGTCATCAAGAACTCGTGAGCTCCGACGTGATCATGGTGATCGTCGTGGGCACGGCGCTCGCCTTCGACTTCACCAACGGCTTCCACGACACCGCCAACGTGGTCGCCACCTCGATCTCGACCGGGGCGGCCCGGCCGCAGGTGGCGATCGGGATCGCCTCGCTGCTCAACTTCGTCGGCGCCTTCATCTCGATCTCGGTTGCGGCGACGGTCGCCAACGACGTCGTCGATTCCGCGGTGATCACGCCGACGATCGTCTTTGCCGGGCTGATCGGTGCGATCGCCTGGAACCTGATCACCTGGTGGTTCGGGCTGCCCTCCAGCTCTTCACACGCGCTTATCGGCGGGGTGGTGGGATCCGCGGTGGCTGCGGCCGGTCTCGACGCGGTGCTGGCCGAAGGTCTGGTTGGCAAAGTGTTGATCCCAGCCGTCGTCGCCCCCCTGGTCGCCTTCCTCGTCGCCGGACTCGGCATCGGGATCGCCTACCGGATCGTCGGGCGGCAGCGGCCCGGCCCGGTGACCCGCGGCTTCCGTTATGGCCAGGTGGTGTCCGGCGGGCTGTTGGCGCTTGCGCACGGGACCAACGACGCACAGAAGACGATGGGCGTGATCACCCTGGCGTTGATTGCCAACGGCACCCTGGCCGCCAACGCCGACCCGCCGCCTTGGGTGATCGTCTCGGCGGCAACTGCGATCGCGCTCGGCACCTACATCGGCGGCTGGCGGATCATCCGCACCACGGGCAGCCGCATCATCAAGATGGACGCCGCGCAGGGCTTCTCGGCACAGGGGGCGGGGGCCGCGGTGATTCTTGCCTCGACCCACTTCGGCTTTCCGCTCTCGACCACGCACGTGATCAACGGTGGGGTGATGGGCGCCGGGGCAGGCAAGCGCGTCTCGGCGGTCCGCTGGGGCGTCGCCGGCAGCATCGTCGTCGCCTGGCTGCTCACGCTGCCGGCCGCGGCCGCAATCGGGGCAGCTGTCTATGGCCTCACCCATGTCTTCGGCAGCGGCGCGCTGGGGCCGGTGCTGGTCACCCTGATGTCGCTGGCCCTGATCGCCGCGATCTTCGTCCGGCGCGCCCAGCAGGGTGCGCCCGTCCCGGCGAGTTAGGAGGGGCGTGGCCACGATCGTGCAGAGCAAGGAGCTGATCGAGACGGTGATCGCCTCGTTCGTCGCAGGGGTCGGCGTCACCGCCGCTTTCTCGGTGGCGATCTGGGGCGGTGCCCGCTTCGTCGACCTCAGCCGCGGCGGGCGCCCCGTCGCAGCCGGTTTTGCGGCGGCCCTCGGAGCGCTCGGCCTGGCGACGACCGTGGCCGCGGTGGTCATCGGCATCGTCGCGATGACCAGCAAGTAGCAAGTCGTACAATTTTCCAATGCGGACCCTGCGAAACGCCGCCGTCGTGATGCTGCTCGCCCTGTTAGTGGCCTTTGCGCCACACGGCGGCAATGCGGCCGACGCGATCCTGACCGCGATCACGATGGGCTTCCTGGCGGCGATCGCCTGGACCCTGTTCGTGCTCAGCCGCCAGAACCAGCTGACCCTGGCGGCGCTGAGCGACAGTCGCCGGGCGATCCTCTACGGAGCCCTCGGTCTGATCGCGCTGCTGATCGCCGGCAGCGACGAGCTCTTCTCCAGCGGCGGCGGCACGCTCGCCTGGATCCTCCTGCTCGGCGCTTCCGTGGCGGCGATCTGGAAGGTCTGGACCGAGGCCAACACGTACTGACGCGCGAGAGTCCGGCTCGGAATCTCCTCGCACCACGCTTTCGCGCGAGGCTGTCGCACAAAACCTTCGCGAAAGTGTCCCGACGCGCGGGCGCAACCGCGCCTGGGACGCGCTGAAGCGGCCGTTGGCGCGTGGATCAGCCGTCGGCCGACCCGAGCTGAAGCTCGAT